>Ga0307374_10000967_pt1 | contig 54031 bp, 49 predicted proteins | sample OX3MG_FD_202532 | JGI IMG/M metagenome (GOLD analysis project Ga0307374, IMG submission 202532) | Soil microbial communities from Risofladan, Vaasa, Finland - OX-3 | ecosystem: Environmental > Terrestrial > Soil > Coastal area > Acid sulfate soil | place: Finland: Risofladan, Vaasa | collected...
GGAGCGGTAGAGAGAAAGTTACAAAATACGCTAGAATCAAGGGCTGGATTTGTCGGGGCGTAGCGCAGCCTGGTAGCGCGCCTGCCTTGGGCGCAGGAGGTCTGGAGTTCAAATCTCCACGCCCCGACCAATATTTTCTGCGACTTACAGGCATCTCTAAAAAGTCCTTCCCCTCACTATGGGGGAAATTCAGGGGACCCTATTGCAACATCCCCAGCTTTTCCTCTTCTTGCTGCATCTTCACCACTGCTTCTTGCATCTTCACTGCACGATACTTCTCTAGCTTCACTACTGCTTCTACTTTGTAATGCTCCGCGATTTTCACGTACCGCATGGTCATCCCGATTTCCGAATGCCCCAGGATCTTCTGCAAGATCGTCACATCGGTACCCGACAAAATGGACCGGGTAGCGAACGTGTGGCGGAGATTGTAAAGATCGATGGCGCCCCTCAAACCCAATTTCTCGCAAACGTTGTCATGGGCTTTTCGGACGGACCCGAGATGGGTACCTGGTTTTCTGGGGCTAGGAAAGACCCAGTAGTCGTCTGGATGGCTCTGCCTGCGCGCCTTGAGAAGTTCGAAAACTTCCTGACTCATTGACAGAGTACGTTTGGCGTTCTTGGTTTTTCCACGCACGATCAGGATGGTGCGGTTGAAGAAGTCGAGGTTCGAATACGTCATTCGAAAGACTTCATCTGGCCGCATTCCCTGGCCAAGCATGACTATCGCGACGCTCTTGAGGGGCTCGGATGCAAGTGCCAAATAGCTGAGTTCCTCTTCAAACGATAGAATGTGGACGTCTGGAATCGCCTCCGGGAAAGGGTGCACTTTCCTGGCGGGGTTGATTGTGATGAGCTCGTCATCGACAGCCATGTTCAGGATCTTCTTGAGCGTTCCAAGTTCCCGATTCACGGTGGCCGCCGACACGAGCTGGGTTTTGCTTCCCTTCTTGAATTCATTCGCGCGACCGGCCTTGAAATCCTCAATCATGCTCCTTGTGATTTGATCGAGGAATTTGTTCTTGAACAGCTTCAAGAGGGATTTGAGACTGTTGTTGTGCAGGTCGACCGTATTTGAAGCCAGTGGTTTCTCGATTCGTTTGAGGAAAGTCTTCACATATTCCCCAAACAGTGGTGGTTGCTTGTAGGGTCGCAGGCCATTCCTTCCTTGAACCAGTTCTCCTTTCAAAACCGATTCAACTTGTTCTGCTGCCCTTTGGTTGGTCATGCGGGTTGACTTGTGATATCGGCGACCGCCGAATTCAAAGTCGTAGTAGAAAAATCTACCGCACTTAGAGACAGCCAAAGTTACCTCCTTTTTTCAGGGTTTGTCCCCTGAGGTAACCGACACTAGCCTCCTTGCAAGCCAGGCGTCAATATCGCTTTGCCTGTAACGAACACATTTCTTGCCAAGCCGGACAAACGGAATTTCCTTCTTGAGCCAACGCCATTGCGCGAGCGTCTCGGGAGAGAGTCCTGTCATCTCCGCCACGTCATCGGTCGTCAACAGCTTCGTCATGGGCCCCGCGTCGGCGTTACCGGAGTCCGAGTCCTTCCGGGAATGGTTTGGCCGACGGTCAGTGGTCAATTCCGATTTCCTTTGCTTGCGCTTGATGACTTTCTGCAGGTTTTTCGACGGCGCTCTGCCGCAAGAGCTCGGCTTGAGCTTTCATAACGGTGTGGCGAGCGTAGTAACTCGGGTTGGCCTTATCCTCGGAGCGAAAATCCGCGATCCTGCGGATGATTTCTTCCTGATCATCGCCACGAGCGAGGGCACGCTTCGCATAGGCCCAATCCTGCTCTGATTGACTCTTGTGTCCCTGGGCCAGTCGCCGCCCGGATTCGCTCCTCAGATCCCGGGCTGTCTCGGGCGAATCCTCCTGGACGGTGAAATCGCGTGCGTGATGAATCTCGTTTGACTCGTGGTGAGCTTGCACAACGAATTCTTCGTCGTATTTCTTATTCGCGAATCCTGGCAAACGAAGCACTCGCGTAGAGTCGGTTGCTGCCAGATCGCCGCCAAACTGGTCGGCCATCGCGCGCATCATGGACTCCGCCTGTTCCCGGCCTAATTCTTCCGCTTTCCAAACGATCTGGTATTTGCCGGGCGAGGTGTCGAGGACAAAGTTTGGCGCGGGAACTTCGGGCGAGTTGCGAATGGACTCCACTGCCTCGCGGCCATGCGTGTCGAGGTCGAGATAGAGATGGCGAATTTCCCGGATGTTGCCCTTCGTCCGGCTGTAGGCACCGTCCTTGATCGGGTTCATTCCTATGAAAATGTCCGCGCCCGCGGAGTTTTCCCGTCTCAGCGAGGATTGGAATTCTGGACTTGCCACGGTTTCCGCCGTCGTGATTCGTTGCACTGTTTGGCCGGTCCTGCGATTTCGCGCCAGGATCGCGATGTTGTCTGTAGGCTCGAAGAGCGCGAGGACGTACTCCGAGGCTGAGAGGGACTTTGGTGTGAAGCTGGAATCCGTGGTCATGTATGCTCTCGCTTTGCCATGTAGATAGCACCGAAGTCGTAGAGGTCGGCATCGGGATCGTAGCCGTTGATTTCGAGGACTTCCGCAATGAACCTGCGTCCCGGCCTGCGTTCGATCTGGATAACCACGTTGAGTGAGTCGCCGATGTTGGTCTTGATGGCGCGATACGGCAGATCCACTCCGCTCTGTAGAACGCAGCTCGTGAACCGGGCCAGCCCTTGCCGAGCCGAGTTCGCGTGGATGGTTGAAAGGGTCCCCGAATGGCCCGTGTTCAGGAGTTGCAAGAGGTCGAATGCCTCACCTCCGCGAATCTCGCCGAGGATGATGCGGTCCGGTCGATGCCGAAGGGCGGCCTTCAGGAGGTCACGGATCGCCACTGCTGGAATCCCGTTCTGCGCCTGCCGGGCCTCGAACCGGACAAGATTCGGCTGAGCTATCTGAATCTCAGCCGTATCCTCGATGAGAAGGATTCGTTCGTCTTCCGGGATGAACTTCCCGAGAATGTTCAGGAGTGTGGTTTTGCCGGTGCCTGTTCCACCGCTGATGACGATATTCTTGCGGGCGAGAACATAATCCTCAAGACGGTTGGCGAGCGGGCGGTCGAGCGTCCCGGCGTTGATTAAATCCTGCATCTCAAAGTGTCGCGTATTGAACTTGCGGATCGTCAGAGTGACGCCGCTCAAACTGCATGGCGGGATGACGGCAGCGACCCTGCTGCCGTCCGGCAAGCGCGAGTCGAGAATAGGCCTCGATTCCGAGATGTCGTCACCCAGACGGCGGGCGATGTTCTTCACGGCGATCATGAGGGACTTCTCCCCGAGTGAGACTCCCTTGACCTGCTGGAGAAAACCGCCCCTCTCGATGAACACCTGGTCAGGTCCGTTTACCATGACTTCGCTGATGGAGTCGTCGAGGATGAGGTGCTCGATGGGCTTGAGGAAAGGAAGAATCATCTCGAATCCGTTCATCACAGACCTCCTTCCGCAAGCTGCTTGAAGTAAGACTTGTTCGGATCGTTGAAGTAGGGCTTCAGGTAGCAGAACATCGGCGGCATCGGATTCAAGCCGTCGTAGGCAATCGTCACCGACTGCGCGTTGCGCAACTCGGTGAATGTCTTCATGTCGAAGCGGTAATCGCTCTGCGTGTTGTAGCTCTTCGATGCCGTGATGTTGGCCTTGTGGGACACGGCCTTCCCGGTGAGAAGACTCACGCGGGCATCGTGGCCGCTCTCCGAGAGGTTGTAGCTGACCTTGAGCTTGTCTTCCCGTCCGCAAAGCTCGCTCGCGGTGCGAGCGGAGAAGTCATCCGAAAGCGCGAGGAAAATCTTAGTGCGGAAGGTTTGCAAGAGCGTGCGCCAGCTATCCCCCGGCAGAGCAGACTTGAGCGAACTGACGCTCTGCGTGGCGATGATGGGAATGCACTTCGGCTGACGCGAGAGGCTGAAGAACTTCTCGTCTCCCGTAGGGTCGTTTTCGCCCACGGTTGCGAAGTGCTGGTACTCATCGCAGAGGAAGAGGACCTGCCTGAAATGCCGTTCCGGGTTAGCTTCGATTTCAGGAACGCGGTTGAGGACGGCGCGCTCAAAATCGAGCTTCATCATGACGCCTAGAGCCTTGGCGAGTCCTGGGTTCATCCCGATGGGAAAATTGAGTGCGCAAACCTTTCCGTTTTCAACGAGCCAGGAGAAGGAAGGAAGGGGCTTGCCATAGATATTGTTGGCGTTCTTTGCGGGGTCGTAGCACTCCTTCTTCGGGCAGAAGACTTTCTTCACTTTCGGGTTGTCATCGAAGAGGGAAAGGAAGACGGAGATCCCCTCGACGATGGAGGTTCGCAGCTTGGGTTCGATGCGTTTCCAGTCATCATTAAACCAGCGCTTAACGGCTTCCAGTTGTTCGAGCTTTTCCTGATCGGCTTGCGCGGGGTCGAGGACACTCTTGGACTCACAGCCGATTCCCCTGTTTTGTAGCGTTTCGCGGAGTTGAGGTGTGGCTGGGGCCAGATAGCGGTCTTCTTTCGGGTCGTGAACGAATCCAAGGCCGGCGAGGTCCGCGGTGCGCTGTCCGTAGACTTCCGGCTTGAGGGCGATGTAATGGCGGCCCATGACGATCTCTTCGGCCTCGTGAATTCGCTCTTCCAGAATCGTTGGCGAGATGGCGCACTGGTAGACATCGAAAAGGGTGACGTAGTCGTAGGCGACCTTGTGAAGAAGGATGATGAACTTGACGAGATTCGTGTACGCCTGCTGCCAGAAAGGTTCTTTGCCACGGCCAAACAGGTTGTTCAAAAGGGATGCGATGCTGAAGGCCAGCGCGTAGGCGTCCAGGTCGTTGTGGAGTGGATTGTATCGGTATTCGGAATCGAGGCTGATTTCGATGTAATCCTCGCCCCGTTCGTGGCGGTCGAGAATGCCCTTCACCTTGCGGCAAAAGTCACCTTTGACTTCGAGGATCAGGCCGCCGATTCGCTTCACTTTGTCGGCTGCTTTATAGGCAAGAACCTGCTCGGCGAACGGGTACATGCAGCAGCTTGTCTTGCCAGTTCCCACGGCACCGAAAATCGCAATCCCAGTGAACAAGCCGCGCTCGGGAATAGTGAGCCATCGCGGTGTCTCGGAGGGTCCCGGTTTGCGAGGGTTGTGGACCTCGCCGACCACGAGATACAGGTCGTGCCTCTTGCACGGTTCGGGATAGCGAGGAAGACGGCCAGGCGCGATGCGCCGACGGACTTTCAACGTGAAGATGTAGAGGCCCGAAAGCACGGTCGAAATGATCATGAACGGCGTCGTGAAAAGGATGATGTTGTAGAGGTACTGGAAACTCAGGAAAGCATGGGGAGCGCGCATGGCAATGACGCGCAGGAAGATATGGTCAGAGGGAAACGGGTGCGTGTAATAGAGGAAGGCTCCCGCGCCCATCGCCATGAGGGCCGAGACAAAGCCGCGCGAGTGGAGAATGCGTTGGATCATGCCTTTGCCCTCGGGTCCGTGGATTCCGTCTTCTCGGGACCGCTGCGGCGCTGGTCTCTCCACTTCCGGTAGTCCTGGTCGCGCCAGAGGACTTTCTTCAGGGCCGCATTTAGAACGTGGTCGGGGCTGCTTTCGATGAACCGGGCGTAGTCTTCGAGCAGCTCGTTGACGGGCTCTTCAAGACGAACCTCGCGGGTCTTAATTGCCGGTGCTTTCTTGATGATGGACATTTCATTTCTCCTCGGTTGATCTGACTTGCCTTTATCTGCTTCGCGCAGCCGTGGAAAAAACACCCGGCACCGTCACCTGTGCCGGAGGGCGGGAGCGACCCCACAGTTCACTTGGGCGGCTGAAAGCCGAAAAAGTGGGGTCGCTCCCGCCCGATTTGGTGTTTTTTCCACGACAGCTTTCGCTGCTTGTCCTCGCGTAAGTGTCCTCGCGTAACAGCCTTGCGTCACCGGGCGGTGACGATATTGGCCGATGAAAAAGTGCAGCGTGTAATTCCTGCCTTCGTCACTTGTTCCCATTGGTTTCTCCGCTGGTAGCGCCAATCTTTTTCAGTAGGAACGTCTCGAAGACGACGCTTCTCTTGCGGTCATTCACGGGAAACTGCCGACGGATGCCTTCCTCAGTGATTCGCCCGCTTTTCCACCCGCGATAGAATCCTTCGAATCGGTCCCCGCTGAATCGGGAGCGCGCTTGGTTGCGAAAGATGAGGTCCGCTTCGGTTACGGCGGCGTACTGTTTTGCGTCCCATGCTTTGCGCACGCGAAAGTAGCGGACAACCTCATTGCCGATATCCGATTCGAGTGGAATCTTGACGAGGGAGTGGAAGATTTCGGACGCTTGTTCGAAGCGGGAATCCGTGCGCGAAACGTACAGGAATCGGAACTGGGAAAGTTGCTGAAAGAGTGGAATGTAATCTTTCAGATGGTGAACGAATTCGGAAAATGTGGACTCGCCTTCGTGGAGGTATGTAAACGTCACCACAGGAGAGGAACTGGCGAAGAACATGGGGAGCTTGTCCACGAAGGAGCGAACCGTGGGACGGGAGCCCGGTTTACCGAGATAGAGCTTGGCGGGAAGGAAGTGCCTCTCGATGTTCAGCGTGCCGCAGAAGAAGCGGACCTTTTCCGCTTCCGTTTCGAGGTAGTGATACTCCTGGTTCGCCAGCACGAAATCGAGCATGGCGAGACGCCTGCGAATGAAATCCATCTCGTGAGCGCGGCGATTGCGAAGGTTCTCTTTCTCGATCCTGGAATAGAGCCGCCGGGAGAAGAGGTGATAGACGACACCGCTCATTGGGTAGCATTCCCTCCGAGCGTGCTTCTGGCCTTGCAGCTTGCTCCAAAAGGCCGTTGTCCGTTTGCCCCAATGGGAGCCGGTGAAGCCGAGGAATTGGCGCGCCACAAAGTAGCCCGAGTGCGTCGCAACGATGTACAGAAACCGCGCTTCTTCCTCCGTGTAGCCGAAGGCTTTCAAGGCGTCGAGATGGGAAGAAGGGATGTTCATAGCGCAAGGATTCCTGCGGTAAGGTCCTGGTCGTTCAGAATGCGGCGCAGCCGGGATGCGTCTTCGGGGCGGCTGTACAGGGAGAATCCCGCCCTGGTTTTTGCAGCCAAACCCCGAGGCCGGTAGTGGCGCGTCGCGAGTTCAAGGTCCACGCGGCTGAGTTCGTGCTGTGCCGTCTCGTACTCAATGCGAACGTCGGGCACGGGAATCCTGCCGTTGACGACGCGAAGTCTGTGCTTTTCGGCGATCAATTCCTTTGCGTCGGGGTCGTCTTTCTCTGGCCCGAGCGCGGCTAGGTCTCGATTGAGGTCTCGCTTCAGTTCGTAGTCCAGAATGACGCGCACCGGCCTGCCGCCAGCGCGTTCGATCCGGTCGGCTTCCTTGTGGTAGACGCGATACAGATCGGCGTCGTGTTTGGCCTCTCGCGGCTTCACCAAACCGTGATAGACGGCCTGCTCTTCGGGGAGCCGGTTGGTCTTCTTGAGAAGCCGCTGCCCCTCCTTGGTCAGGGTGAAAACGCGCAGCGTCTTCTTGTGCGAGATTTCGAGGGTCTTTTCTGTGAGCAGCGACTGCTCTTTTAGCCGTCTGATGTCCCGCTCCATGCGGGCGCTGTCGCGGGCGTAGCCGTACTTTGCGAGGTCAGGCGGAGCGACAACGCGGAACCTGCCCACTTCGCTGAGTGTATGGATTTCAGACTCGCGGAGGAGATAGACACGGTCGCGCACGCAGTAAGCGTGCGGGGAATCTTCGCGTTCAGGCTTCAGAACATTCCGGTCGCGTGTTTCCGGGGTTTCACGGCCATTGTGGGGTGCATCTCCCGATCCTCTGTTCGTCCGCGTTTCGGAGGCATCAGCGTCATGGTGCCTGTGAGGAGCGCGAGGAGTTGTGTCCCGCGTGTCTTGCGGATCGTAGGAATAGGAATCGCGGGACATCTCAATTCGGCTCCTCGTCGCCCAAGGGAGCGGGCATCTCCGTCTGTCCAACGTTGAACTGTTTGTCGAGGTGCGAGAGTTTGCGGCCTGTGTCTTTAAGGAAGAACCTCCGGTTGATGGCTAGGGCAGCGCCAAAAACGTTCAGGAACAGGACAGCAAGCGCAGTCAGGAGCACCGGCCCGTAAGCATGGAAGATGACGGCCTTGTAAGAGGCCATGAATTTCAACTGATCCATCAGCCAGAAGCCGTATCCGAGGAGGATGGCGATGGTCAGGATCAGTGCATTCGCAATCATGGGGTTTCCTCGCTCGAAGGTGCAGGTGGCATCACCTTCGTGAAAGCATCGGGTGGAAAGATTTCAAGAACGCTCGCGCACAACACCTGTGAAATGGCATAGGCGAGCGCGAGACTGGGCTTCCACGAACTTCTTTCGATGGCGTTCATGGTGCACGGGGAGACGCCCACGCGTTCCGCTAGTTCTCTTTGGGACCAGCGTTTGGCGACTCGTAAGGCGCGGACTTGGTTTTGCCTCGGGCGGGTTGCTTCGATTGAGAAGAGCTGCCGTTCAAATGCCGTTGCTTCTGGCTCCTCCGTTGGGAGAGTTTCCGGTTCGTGCGGGAAGACCTCGTCGATCCTCTTTTCGAACGCATCGGCGAAGCGGTAGGCGAGCGCCAAGCTCGGGTCGCGTCTCCAGTATTCAAAGAGGCTGATCATCATGCGAGTTATCCCGACGCGGTCGGCCAGAGATTGCTGGGTCCATCCCTTTTCCAGGCGCAAAAAGCGAATCCTGTTTTTCATTTGAATGCCTCATCTTCGCGGAAATAGGTGATGGTCATTCCAAGCGGATTGATGGGGATGAGTTCGTTGGGAACCTGGCTCCTGAAAACGAACACGAAGTTGGCGGTGTAGAGGTCGCGCTTGATCTCGCTGTGATCCGCGGGCGAGTAATAAACCATGTCGAAGTCCACGCGCGCGCGATAGGGCGGGTTCTGCAATCCTTCGAGGGCCACGTTTTTAACGTCAATGTCGATCTCGGGCGCTGAGGGATTCGTGAGGAAGCTTTTGATAATGTCGCCCTTCTTGTACGCATCCATGACGCTGTTGGCGAGGTTCCCGTCGAGGAAGTACAAAGACTTCGAGAAATCGTCCTGAATGGCGTAGCGGTTCCGGCGGTAATAGAGCGTGCAGAACTGCGTCAGAAAATATCTCACCTCGGCGTCCTGGGGTTTGTAATCGAAATCGTGATAGTCGAGCGCCTCGGCCCGCCCCAGCTTGTCGATGCGGATGACCAATGGCCTGAAGTTCTGGAACGTGCGAATGGTGCGCAACTCCACGAGGGCCAGGCCGATGGCCACAAGGGAGACCAGAACCAGCGCAATCTTGAGATAAGTGTTCGTCACCATGGGGTCACCGTACTGTTCGAGATAGAGCCGCTTGGCACTTTGAAAGCTCGCGTCGTTGTTCATCCGAACACCTTTTCGAGAATTGCCGCCGAAGAGCCGCCCGATGTGCCGCTGAAGATGTGGTTGGTGAGCGCGGGAATCTTCAAGAGCGCATAGATGGCAGCCAAGAACGTGATGAAGAGGACGGGAAAAGCCTCGATGAGTTGCACTATCGAAATGGTGCCTTTCGGTTCGAGGTCGAGGATGCCCAGAATGAGGTTCCCGATGACGTACACAACTGCTGCCGCGATGACCTGATAGAAGGCGTATTGGATGAAAGCCTTGAACCAGCCCCAGAAGAGCCACTCTAATTTCGGAACAATGAAGAAAGGCACAAAGATAGGCCCCACTAGGACGCAGACGGCGGTGGCGATAAATCCGTAGGCGATGACTACTACGGCGATGGCCTGGGCCGCCGCGAGGAGGATGGTGATGACGACGTATTCGGCTGTTCCCAGGATGTCTCCGAAACCCGGCGAGTCCATTCGAGTTTCGAAGTCGGCGACTCTCTCTTCAACGGTTTGCAATTCCGTCTGATTGATCTTGTTCGCAAGGAATTGGGACTCGTCGGTAATGAGGTTGTGGAAGCTTGTGCCAATGCCGGGAATTGGCGTGCTGTAATAGTTGACCATTCCGAACCCGAAGCTGATGGTCAGGAGGAGAGCCGCGAAGTTGTCGAAGTGAAGGAAGTGTTTGCCGCTGGCGGCGGAGAGCGCGGACTTCACGCCGTACCAGACGACAAGAATCGTGGCGAACATCCGAAAAAGGTTCTGGCCCATCGCGTCGAAGAAGCCGAGGTTTTGGGTGAGCAAACTGTTGATCGCCTGAAAGATAAACTGCAGGTAGTCGGTTTGCATGGCTGCGGCTCCCTCGATGCGGCTGGGTGGCTTGCTCTACGGCATCCGAAAAGTCTGAAGCGAATTCGTCAGTGTGCTCGTGACCTGGGCCATGTTGCCGGCGAGGGTCGCGCGTCGCTCAATGTCGGCGTTGATGGCGTTGGTCGTGGCCTCGCGCTGCTGCTTGGCGACGATGGTCTGCTGCTCCAGAAGCGACGCGAGGAGCTTGTTCGAGTCCTGAAGCGTGCGAAGGGTCAGGACATTCGCCGCGTTGATCTTGTTCAGGACACCAACCTCGGTATTCAGGTTCGGATCGGGGGAAAACGAGTCCTGTTCGAGGTTGTTGATCTGGTTCTGAATGTTCTGAGAGTCCCCCCGGATCGAGCCAATGGTGGCCATCGCGGTGGTGTTCGCGCCGTCCGCAAGTTCGACCGAGGCGTATTGGGATTTCACGCGGTCGAGTTCGTCGGCGGTCATGCCGCTCAGTTGAGCCGAACCGTATTGAAGCAGGGGCGTGGTGGACTGCTGATAACCGGCGCTGACGGCGGGAAGCTGGCCCGAGTTGATGCCAGCGACCCAGGTTCCCGTGTTCCCGTATGTGTCCTGGGCAACGGCGTTTCGCCACTGCGAGAACTGAGCGCGATAGCGGGCGGGCATGTTCTGGATGTTCCGGGACATTTGCAGCGCCAGGTTGTATTGAGAGACGAGTTGGGCGTAGCTGTTCTTGAGTTGAATGAGATGTTGTTGAAGCTGGTAGTACCGCAGAAGCGCGTTACTGTAATTCGTGGGGTCGTACACAATTCCGAATCCAAACTGTGCGGATGCGGTTCCGACGCACAGCCCGATGGCGAGCAGGCAAGCAAGAATCTTTTTCTTCATGGTTTTTCCCCTTTCTCAAAAATCCGAAGGCATTTTGTGGTTGTTGTAATCGGGCAATGCAAGATCGCCCGAGAGATACACTTTGACTCGGTGTCCCTCGCGGATCGTGACCGTGGGCATGATGTTCAGGAATTTGTCCAGGATTTGCGCCGACGACTGTGCCGTGCTCGACGCGAATCCCTGGCGCATGAGGTCGCTCCCGGATGCCGTGAGTGCGCTGCCGGTACCGGCTTGGGCCACTGCTCCGAGAGCACCAACGGCAATGGAAACGCCGAAGATTCGTAGGTAGTGGTTGTTCACCTTGTCGCGGAGTCCCGTGTCGCCGATCTGGTCGAGGCCCTTGAACTGGTCGAGACTTACCGAGTAGCCGTCCGGCATGATGAGCCTGTGGAAGACGACGGCGAGGCGAGTCTGCCCGAAGGCTTCCACCTTCTTCACTTCGCCAAGAATTTTAGTTCCCGCTGGAATCAGCAGGTGTTGTCGGTCGTGCGAGTAGACGCCATTCGTGAGCAGGCACTCGACGGGGCCGGAAAACGACCCGTCGAGCCGGTTGATGAGCACAGTTTCGAGAATCGTTCCTTCGAAGAGAATATAGTTCTTCCCCGCCGCCACGCTTGCTGCGCCGGATGACGTAGCGGCAGGGCCGGTCACCTCCTTCTTCTCATGGTCTATCTCCGTGGGACTCGCGGACGCACCGCGAGCCGGAACGGAGGGCACAACAGTGGGCTGAGCCGTGGCCGGGGGTTGTGCGGCTACGGGCGGCTGCATGTCTTTCAAGAGTTGAGCGAGTTGGGCCGCATCTAAACCGGAAGGCAGAGGAACGGGGTTCGCGGAATCAGGGTTTTGCGGTGCGGGTTCCGCTGCGCGCGATTCTGAGGCGTTGGTATTGCTTCGATAGCTGAGAGCAATGTTTGAAGCGAACAGCGAAACATAGGCGCGTTTCTTGCGCTCGGCCTGGATAGCGTCTTCGCCACGCTCCGTAGATGCGGAATTGCCGTCGTAATCCGCCTGATTCGGTTGCTGGCCCGTTGGCCGCACGCCAAGAACGCGGCCCTGTTCCGTCAAGGCATTCTGCGCGATGAGTTCCTGACGCTGAAGTTCCTGAATGCGGCTCTGCATCTCCGCAATTTGGGCCTCGTTTACCTGAAGTGGCGCTGGAGCCTGGGCCACGGGCGCGTTCGGTTTGGAGACCGTCTGCGCCTTCTTGCCGCCCGTCAGCCACATGATGACAACCATCAAAACCGCGAGGCTCAGAATCAGCCACGACTGCACGTGCTTCGGCAGGAGGCCGGGCGGCTTCGGTGCCTTTTCCTGAATGGGTTCGTTCATCGTCTCTCTCCCTCCGTGGGTTGTTGGTGCGGCTACCGCTGCCGCGTGAACGTAAGCTTCTTCTTGCCGATGGCGAGGTATCCCGAGTCGACGACCTTCGGAATGATGTAAACGCCGTTCTCGAACTGGAAGTTGATCAGATTCGGTTTTCCATCCTTCATTTCGTACAGGGTTGGCTTCTCTCGCGCGGCGCACTGGATGTAGGTGAAGGCATCGTCGTGGTAAATCGCGGAGATCAGGAACGGCTGGCCGGAAGCCTTTTTGTTGATCGCGTAGTCGAATCGGAGCTTCGCTGGATACTCGTAGCGGAATTTCTCGATCTTTTGGCTGGCTTGTGTCTCCGCTGTTTGAACCTGGGCGTCGGCCTGCTCGCGGATCGTCTGAATCTCCTTTTTGTATGCATCGACTTCGCTGGCGGGCACGTAGCCCTGGAAGAAGTCCTGCCCGCCGACGCTCGATTGGTCTTTTGGCTCGATGAAGATCTTCAGGTCCGGCTGCACGTTTGGTTCGTTGCTGACCTCGGTCAGTAGGAACGAATACACGTGGCCGCTGGCCGTAATGAGGTTCAAGTCGGTGCGAATGCCGGCCTGCGCAGGGTGGATGAAGCAGAGGTTGTGGACCCCGTTGATGACCCAGAAGTCCTTGTCGCCGGTCGTGAAATCGAGAATGTCTTCGCTGGCCGGGAGAACGATCAGGGTCGAAAACCGAACCTTCGCCCGCACGGGCACGATATCGTTCTGCGAGTATTTCACGACGCGCGCACTGTCCGTTTCGGCCCGGAGCTGCAACGCGGAAAGGCTGAATGCGCAGAACAGAGTGAGAAGTGCGAATCCTTTGAAAAAGAAGCGCCGCTGAATCTGTGATGCTGTTGTCATTCCTCTTCTCCTTGATCGAAAGTATCGTTGGGTGACTCAGGCTCGGGCGGTTTGGTGTCTGACTCCCGCCAAAAGGGGGTCAGAGTCATGGCCAAATACAGAAGCGCGGTGAACGAAACAACGAGTGCCGAGTAGAATTTCTCAGCGGTTTGTGAAAGGAAGTCCGACAGCATGATGGGAGCCGGAAGGATGGGTGTCATTGCACCTCTCCCGTCAGGACTTCGAGCCCCTTTTCAAAGCCGTAGGTTTCAAACGCTTCTTTCCGCTTGCGGTTGTCGTAGGGATCGTTCGTATAGAGCCAGTAGCTCTTCGGGTCTACGCGGAGATTGGCGACCTTCGCCAGTTCGGGCGTCTTGATGAGGAATTGCTGCTTGGGGATGAGTGCCGAAATCAATTCGACCTCGTTCTCGTTCAAATGAAACTGACGGCGGTAGAGGTCCCGGTCCATGTCCGGGTTGGCGAGGAAAATCTTCGTGGCGCAGCTTTCGACGATCACGTCGAGGATGTCCGACCGTCGCAGCTCGTCGAGCGACTGCGTGGATAGCACCATTGCCGCGTTGTGCTTCCGCCAGGTCTTGAGGGCCTCGACGACATACCTTTGAATGCTTGGGTTCTTGAGAAACACCCACGCCTCGTCAATGAAAAACGCCTTGAAGGCAGGCGTGATCTGCTTGTCCGCGATGAGAGCATTCGCACGATGCAGGATGTAGAAGAGCAGCGGTTCGAGAATCTCGGGATACTGGCTCATTCTCTGGAAGTCGAAACACTGAAAGCGGGAGAACGAGATCGTGTCCTCGGCGTTGTCGAACAAAAACCCGAACTGGCCGCCTTGCGTCCACTTCGCAAGGCGTTCCGAAAGGCCATGCCCGAGGATGTTCGAGAGAACGCTCAGCGTTCGCAGCGCCGGGTCAACGGCATAGAGGTTCTCGATCTGGTGGTAGAGGTCGCGTTCGGTGGAAGGATTAAACTCCAGTGGTCCAGACCCTTGAATCAAAACCTTCAGGAACAGCGCAAGAAAATCGAGATTCTCCTTGGTGGGTGGCAGCGAAAACGGGTTGATCCTGAAGCCTTTCGATTCAAGGCCGACGCTCACATAGGAGCCTCCGAACAGATGCGTCAGACTCTCAAAGCTGCCTCCGAGATCGAAAATGAAGGTGTAGGGGGCATATTTCTGCAAGTTGGTGATGAGGAAGTTCAACAGGAACGATTTTCCCGTGCCGGTCCGCCCCAGAATCATTGTGTGGGCCACGTCCCGGTAGTGGAGGTTCAAGAAGTAGGGTGTGTGGTGGTTGGTCTCAAGAACGGCCAGATACTCTTGCCGGAGATGCCGGTTCCGAGGCTCGCCACAGTGCAGGGTGAAGAGAAATGAAAAGTCAGCGTAGTTCGTGTTGAGCAGGTACAGGTAGCGGAGGTTGAAGGCGTGATTGCCGGGGACCGCCGCGAGAAATGCGTTCAGGAGGTTGTAATTCTCTTCGTAAAGTTGTGCGTCGTGAACGCTGAAGACTTTGTAGAACTCGGCGCAAGCCCGATCCACCTTCGCCGGATCGAGGTCATAGATCACAACCGTAAGTGAAAACTGCCCGAAGTAATTTCCGCGAAGTTCGATCTCCTTGATGCCTTCGCCGAGTTCCCGGACCTGGGACTCTTTCGAGTCGTCCGTGAGAACGTCCTGCTGCGGAGCATCGTTCAAATTGACCTGGCTGAAGAAGGAGTGCTTGGTGTTGTGGAAGTGGCGGCGCTTGGCCTGAATCGTCCTCCTCGTCTTCCCCGAATCTTCTTTTTTCCATTCGGTGACGACGTAGTAGTTGGCCTCAACTTCGAGCAGCCTCTTGAAGATGAGCGGAAAACTCTGAGCGGAGGGTTCCTTGAGCGTTAGGACCCTGACGTAGTAATCGTCGAGCCGGAGATGCCCCCGGTGACATTCGAGATGTGACTCGCAGAGGTAGTAGTCGAGGAAAGTGTCGTATTTGAGCTTCGCCAGTTCGAGCTTGTCAGGGGCGAAGTTCAGGGTTTTCTTCAGAACCCGGAACGCTTCATGTTTGTCGAGCAAGCGGACAGGCAAAAAGTCGCTAACCTGCAGGATGAAGCTTTCGGTCTTCTGAAGCAGGGCTGCCTGAGCCTTGCTGATGTCCCGGTCGAGCAAGACAACCTGGTTCTTCGTTGAAAGGCAAGCGCGCAATTCACCGAGTGCTTTGGTCGGCTGCTTGGGGAATTCCAGGAGCGCACTGCGCAACGTGCGCGAGTAGCGGAAGCCCTCGTACAAGACGACGTAATAAATGGACAGAGAAAAGAGCGTGTCGGCCTTCGTCGCCAGATACGCGATGCGGTTCTTGATGGCCGTATCCACGACGGGATTTCCATAAAGCTTGTAGGGAATGGCCTCGTTGTTTCGCTTGAAGAGGTACTGATAGACGCGGTAGTTTTCATCGAAAAGCTTGAACGCGGATTCGAGCCGCTTCGTCAAACTGTCAATCGAACCGTCGTCGAGGCACTCGTAGTCAACTCCCCGCACTTCGAGGATGACGCCGAGGTCTCCGGTCTTTGTGAGGAATACGTGCTCGTCCGCGAACCCGTAGAGGTTCACCTGCTCGTTGAGCGATCCGGTCTCCTCGTAATTCTTGAAGATTCGCTTCAGCCTAAGCATGGTTCACCTTGCGGATCGAGATTGGGCTGAGTTTTGCCGGATCATATTGCGTGTGCAGTTTCGGGGAAGTGAGCAGGAATCGCAGAATCTGCGGGTCGGTTTTCGTCGCCCAGCGAGCGAAGACGTAGAGCAGCAGGAATATCAATACGCCGCCCAACAAGCTGTCGAGCAGGTTGAATGTTCCCGCGCCCACGCACATCGCAAAGAAAAAGAGTTTCCTCTCGGCCCCGAGGATGGTTAGGGGCCGGGAGAGCGAACGATGAACCATATTGACCCGTCTGTCATTCGACATTGGAGACTCCTCAGAAGAGTGGTTGTTCAGCTCCGGCTCACGGGAAGAGCCAGGCCATAAAGTTCACGGCGGCGATGGCCATGCCGACGCCAAAGAGCACGCCGGCGAGGACGCGCTTTGAGCCGCCTTCGCCGAAAGCAAACGTCAGCCCGGACACGACAATCGCAACGAGGGACAACCCGCGCGCGATGGTGCTGGTGAATGCCGTCTCCAGGACGTTGACCGCGTTCTCCCAGGGAGAGTTCCCCTGCTGGGCAAATGCGGGTGCAGCAAGCAGCAAACATGTTGTCGCGATGAGTACGTACCGGGATTCGCGTGTGAGTTTCTTAGCCTTCTGCCAGATTCGTTTCATCTGCCATGTTCTCCTTCGCTGAAATGTACGAGTCGAGTTCAGATGGAAGAGTTCTCGCCAGACCCGAAGCATTTCGGACGGGGTGAATTGCGAGGTGGGAGTTCGCTGTTCTCGCCGGGTTCCCGACTCTCGTCAGGAGACACTTGGAGCACGAGCTCCATGGACAGCTAGTCCCACTCTCGCGTCCGCCCTAATTGCGGGTCGTACGCGGGACAGGGCGGGTTGCCGAAGGCTTTCGGCTTCGCCTTGTCCGCGGGAAGAATCCGGCGAGAACTCCCCTCATTTATAAAGAGGCTTTGAGAAATGAAAAAGTAAGAAAAAATCTCCAAGGTAGAGATAGTTGTGTCCCATACTATTGACGTACTGTCTAACCCGGTGGCAGGCTTCTTTAGACCCAGTTCGACGCGGGGGCTCATAAACCCAATGAACCCAAGGGATAAACCGGACCCGTACGGCGAATGGGTACTCCACAGAGTTCAGCAAGAAACAGGCGGGAATCCAGATCCGCTACCAGAAGAGGTTTTGGTAGCTGCTCGGGCAGCTTGGCCCCGCGTCGTGATTCATGCCGCTCGTGAACTTGAACGAGAAAGTTCAAGTCGCGAAGTCGAAGCTCTTGCCGCGGATATTTGGGAAGCGGTGTTGCGGTCTGTCTGCAAAGCGCTTCAGAGGAAGGGCGAGTACACATCCTCTATCGGAGACTTGGAGTCCTATCTCCTCGCTGCGTTCCACCACAGGTTTCACAGATTCCTCAAAAGAGAGCATGAACGGCGCGTAATTTTCGAGTCTGCTTCGGGAACCCTTGATTTGGACCTGCTTGAGACGGGCCGAGATACTGAGTGGGTTTCGGAACTCGAACGCAAGATCACTGTCAGGCAGATAACGGACCGGATGGATGGTTGGACCAGAAAGGTGTGGGAGGCTCGGCAATACGGCTATTCATGGAAAGAGATTTCGGCCTGGCTGGGCGTGACGGAGCAACAAGCGAAGATGAAATTCCAGTACGGGTTGGAAAAGACTCGACGGAACATTGTGCGATTGCTCAAAGGAGGAAAGTCTCAAAAGTCCGGGTGAGGTCAACTGGATGTATATTCGCGGTGTAGTGGGCAAGGTTCGTAAAGGGAGGCAAGCCTGAACGAAAAGGGATATTCCGCGAGAGACGAAAAGCGCGTCCTGGATGCGTTGGGCCGTGGTCTGCTCAAAGAGTTTCCAAATCCTGAGCGGAGCGGATGTCCCGGCCCTAACGTTCTCAATGGAATCGCGTCTCGAACGATGCCGCTCGCGGAAGCGGAGAAATGGCTCGATCACCTCGGTTCTTGCAGCCCATGCTACCGAGATTTTTCGCAGCTTCGGGAGGCCTATCGCCATCGTCGAACGCGAATGATATTCGCGGTCGCCGCGAGCGTGTTGATTGTTGCTGCCATCGCGACCTGGGCTGTTGTTCGTCGGCAGAACAACATGCAGATTGCTCGGACTATGGTCGTCGATCTGAGAAGTCGTTCGATGGCTCGCGGCACGGAGCCTCTTCCAACTGAACCACCATTAGAGGTTGGCCATAATGTTTCTCGGTTGGAAATCTACCTTCCTTTGGGGAGCAGCGAAGGGCCTTACGATCTCCGCGTTTCAAACCTGAACGGAGAACCACTTTTCACCGGAGCAGGCATCGCGAAGATCCAACAAGGAATTACCTCCCTGTCCGTTGAGATAAACCTCTCGACGGCGAAACCTGGATTGTACGTCCTGCAATTGCGGCGTGTGGGTTCGCAGTGGAATTCATACGCACTGCGGATAAGATGAATTGAGATAAGCCAGAGTTGACCTGGCACGTCTGGCTGTCGGCCAAGCGCAATCCGGACCCAGCTTGCTTGGCGGATAACTTCAGTGTTGCTCGTCATCCATCCAGAACAAGGACTACAGCCAGAGAGCAGGGAGCATTAACACAGAGCGTTGCGCTTGGGAGTAGAATGGCGGCGTGGCAAACGTGAAGAGAAAGAGGAAGAGGAACGAGAAGTTCGACGCTGCGGACTGGCATCGTAAGCTCCTCAAGACCCAACGCTACAAGCCAGGTGGATCATCCGTCAAGGGCCGTGAAGTCGACGAGGAGGCAGCAAGCGATCGCGCTCGTGTAATTTACTCTAGCGCGTTCCGTCGCCTCCAGAACAAGACTCAGGTCTTCACGCTTTCCAAGGACGCTGCGGTTCGAACTCGCCTGACGCACTCTCTGGAGGTTGCTAGCGTCGGGCGGTGGATTGCCCAAACGGTGGTTGATAAAGCGCTTAGGGACGCCGGTCTTGAGGATGCTTTCTGCTCCGCTCTGGTGTCTCTGGTCGAAACGGCGTGCCTAGCTCATGACATAGGCAATCCGCCGTTTGGGCATTTTGGCGAGTCTGCGATCCAGGGGTGGTTCCGCGATGAGTGGGAGAGGGTCGCAGCACAGCGAGCGGAAGACAAGAACCTTCAGCAACTGGTACAGGACTTCATGCAGTTTGATGGCAATCCGCAGGGAACGCGTATCCTGATGCGACTCCAAGGGCGAACACAGGAAGAGCGGAGAAAGTACGGAATGAACCTGACCTACTCGCAGGTTCTGACATCGCTCAAATACCCGCGCGGGCCGCTTGACGAAGCGAAGTGGAAGAAAGCCGGCTTTTTCGAATCGGAGCGATCCAAAATCGAGGAAGCGTGGAAGGCGCTTAATTTCCAAGTGACGCAAAGATTTCCTCTCGCCTACCTGGTCGAAGCTGCCGATGATATTTCTTACTGCATTAGTGACATGGAGGACGGAATCGATCAAGGCGTCTTTACCCCGCGCCAGTTCTTCGACGGAATCCAGAAATGGACTAAGAAGAGGAAACCATCGCCTCACCTTGCAAAGCTTCGCGAGACCGCGAAATCCTGTCGCCGGCGAGTGGCACGAACGTCTGACCGAGCTAAGGCCAAGGACCAGTTCACTGTCTTTAAGACTGCCTTCTCGAGAGCGATGATTGCCGAGGCGGCGCGTGCGTACGGTGATGGGGGCTCGGACGACATCCGAGATGGCACACGTTCGGGGCTTCTTGATTGTACCGACGCCGACGGCCTGCTCGAAAATCTGAAGGACATTGCTCGGCAGTTTCTATATCCTGCAGACAAAGTGCAGAGGCCCTTCCTCGCGGGCCTGAAGGTAACGCGCGGCATACTGGACGAATATAGCAAGCTCCTCTACCTGACGCAGGAACACTTCGCATTGTTGCGAAAGGCGTGGAGATCGGCCGATCGCAAAGCCGTACACGAACAGCACTTGCAGACATTTCTTCCGCTTCTCGACGGTCTGCCTGCGCACTATCTCGACGTCTACGACTCCACGGCAAGAGACGCGCTTTCGCTGAAAAGATGGGGCAAGGAAACTTGGGAATGGTTTTGCCGAGCCCATCTCATCGTCGATTACCTTTCCGGTATGACGGATGATTTCGCATACCGGACTTACCAAGTCATTTCGGGAGCTCAGCTTGAGTAACGCGCTGATTCTTCAAGGGCATCCGTGCCTACTCGTGGATGAAATTGCCGCTCGACGCGGGGCCGACCTCGTATTCGCATATTCCTACTATGAGGTGGCGCCGCCGGGCCTTCAGGCCGTAGCCCGGCGCAGTGCCGTGCTTCGAGTTCCTGCCCGCGAGGTAACGTCGGACTGGATGGCTGATCGACTCGCGGAACTCGGACCGAACGAAGAGATGGCTTGGCACTCCTTGGTCGAAAGCAGAGGTGTCCCCTGGCATATCCCAATGATCGATTTCATTGGCCGACCTCCCGATTCGCTGTTTTGTGAACTCGACCGCATATTAACGGGAGAGATGGGCCTTAGTGGCCATTTGGTCGTCTTCGAAACGGGCCGGTCTTTTCATGGCTATTTCCCGGATCTAGTTCCGGAACGTGCTTGGCCAAAGTACCTAGGCCGGCTACTACTCCTCAACGACCACGACGGCCCCGCTGTTATAGACGCACGGTGGATAGGGCATGCTCTCGTGAGAGGCTTCACCGCGCTTCGCTGGAGTCACAACACAAATCGCTACCGAGCTATGCCTCATCGTCGGTCAGCACCCGATCCGGGCGGGATACGACCACGTGGCTAGCTTGATGATAATCGGCAACTTGGGGATTCCGGCGAAGGTAATCGGGATTCCGGGCTGATCGTGATCAGCATTCCGGGGTGATGTGATCAGTCGTCGGAGCGAAGCGACGCTGGCCGGAGGATTTTGCAGAAAGTGATCACGATCGTCAAGGGGAAGGTGTGGTCGCCGCCGTAGCTGTGGGAAAGTGGGAATCGCGAAGCGATTTCCAAGGGCGTTTTGTGCCCGGCTTTTCCACAGCTTTTTACCCGCCGACGATTGGTCATTTTTCTCCCTTCTCTCGCCGAGGTTTCCGCATCGATTCGCCGCGCATCTCGATACGGTGGGCGTGGTGCACCAACCGGTCGAGGATCCCGTCGGCCAGCGTCGGATCCCCAATCTGCTCGTGCCAGCGGGACACCGGCAGTTGCGAGGTCAGGATCATCGAACGTGTTTGGTAGCGGTCTTCAGCGATCTCCCAGAAGTCTCTGCGTTCTGGTTCCAACATCGGAGCCATGGCCCAGTCATCGATAGCCAGCACGTCGATCCGGTTCAGGCGTTTGAGCAGTTGGCGGAGGCTGCCATCGGCTCGGGCCATGTTTAGATCACGGAACAACGCTGCGGCCCTGGTGTAGTAAACCGCATAGCCATCCCGGCAGGCTTTCTGCGCCAGTGCCGAAGCTACATAACTCTTCCCGACACCGGTGGGTCCGAGCACGAAGATATGCTCGTGATTCTTCACCCACCCGGACTCTTGGGCCAGTCCGCGGATCACACTTTTGTTCAGCCCCCGTTCCACGCGATAGTCAATGTCCTCCACGCAAGCAGCTCCCCGCAAGCGCGAGGCTTTGACCCGCCGCGTCAACGCCTGGTTCTCTCGCCAGCTCCACTGTTGGTCGATCAGCAGCGCTAGACGATCCAGGAAGCCCAGCTCTCGTGCCGCCTCATCTTGTTCCTGCCGTTCGATGGCCTCGATCATCCCGTGCAGTCGGAGGGCGTACAGTTTTTCTTTCGTAGGTTGTTGGAGCATCGCTCAGACCTCCTCACTGAAGTATCCGGCGCCCCGGATGTTGTCGTGCGAGGGCGGGGGAGGAGACGATGACAGTTCGGTCAGCAGTTGTTGGTCCAGCGAGTTCTTCAAGATCGATTTCACGCTCTGGTAGCGGTAGGCACCGGCCCGCAGCGCCCGATCCGCGGCCGCTTCCATCCTTCCCGCCGAGTACTGTTCAGCGAGCCGGATGATTCCCAGACACGATCGATAACCCATCTCCGGATGCGGCTTCTCGGCCAGGATGCGTTCGAATAACTGCGCCGTGTGCGGTCCGATCTGCTCGGCCCAGTTCACCATGCGCGAGGGAGTCCACTCCAGATGCGCCTGGTGACTCTTGGGCCGATGTTCTCGCTGGGTGAGTACTTGCTCTCGGCCACGTCCACGAAGATGCGAGGCCACGCGCTGCCCCTTATGGAAGATCTCCACGGTGGTGGGAGTCGCTCGCACTTCCACCGGTTCTTGCACCAGCGTGTAGGGCACGCTGTACAGGTTGGCCTCGAAGGCGATGTGGTAATCGATGTTCACCCGGGCCCGTGACCACTGGCTCATATCGAACGGCTCGGCTGGCAACGGTCGTAAGGCACTGCGTTCCAGCGAAGCGAACAGACTGGCCCGCGATCCGTCGCGTTTTCGGAACGGCCGCTGGTTCAACCGCTCCAGCAGTTCCCGGATCGCGCGGTTCAGATCTTCCAGCCGGAAAAACTGCCGGTGACGCAGCGCGGCCACGATCCAGCGTTCGACGATTTGTACACCGACTTCGACCTTGGCCTTGTCCCGCGGACGATACGGACGCGCCGGCACCACCCCCACGCCGTAGTGCATCGCCATTTCTTGATAGGTGGGGTTGAGATCCGGATCGTAGCGACACGCGCGGCTTACTCCCGTTCGCGGGTTGTCGGGCACCAACAGTCGAGGAACTCCGCCGAAGTACTCAAAGGCATGGATGTGAGAGCCGATCCAGGCACTCAACTGTTGATCGCGAGTCGCTTCGGCGTAGGTGTAGGAACTCGCTCCCAGCACCATCACGAACAGCGAGGCTTGCCAGATCCCTCCCGTGTCCGGATCCTGCACCGGGATCGTCGCTCCCGCCCAGTCGACGAAGCCCTTCTCGCCCGCCTTGTGCTCCTGACGAAGAACTACGTCCTGCTTCCCACGCCACTGCCGATACAACTCGCAGAACCAGCTGTAGCGATATCCCTCCGGGTCCTTTTCCCGATACTCTTCCCAGGCCAACTGCAATGTCAGATGGGGATGTTGCTGGAGCTGGTTGTGGAGGGCTGCAAAATCAGGAAAGGCACGCGGAGAGGATTCTTCGATCGAACGCTGCTTCCCAAACACGGCTTCTTCAATCTGCTTCTCGTCCCATCCTTCCGGCAGCGGCCACTGCATCCCCGCTTCTGCCGCCTTCTTCAGGTAGTTATGGACGGCACCCTGGCTGATCGAACAGGCTCGGGCGATCTCCCGCTGTCCCAGCCCCAGCTCAAATCTTAAACGTAGGACTTCCTTGATCTTGCGCATGGACGATCTCCTGGTTGGCACGCTGTCGGTCTCCTAAGTTACCTTCGGAGACTAGCGTGCCTTCTGTGATGTCCAGCGCCACTCCCTCTGTGGATATCATTCCGGGGCATCGTGATCACCGTTCCGGAGATCGCGAAAAACTGATCACGATCACACCGGAATCGGCGATCACGTTCGTCCGGAATGCTGATCACGATCGCACCGGAATCGTGATCACGATCGCCCGGAATGGGTGATCACGATCGTCCGGAATCCCCACAACTAGGAAGTTGGCCAGAAACGGGCTTGTGGGGAGCCTCGATCCAAAGCCTATCAATTCCAAGTGAGTGGTCGGCTTAACACGGAAGTTGAGGCTGCAAGCCAGAGACAGCGTTACCCCCGCAAACTGGGTGTCCGTGACCCCGAGTTAGAGTTGATGGTACCCGATTGCTAAGCAGTTTGCGGTGCACGCCTACGGTGTCAAGCTCCACGAGCAAGTTCTAACGCCCTCTGCAGTTGAGGGTCTTCCCCCGCTAGCAGTTGTTCAGGTCGCAGTTCGACGGGCACGCCTGGCGTGACGCCCTTGCCCTCGATAAGCCTCCCCTGCCAGGTCAGATAGGCCGCGACGGGCAAACCAACTATGTACCCTTCACCCGCCCGAAAAGTGGTCCCACTCAACAAGCGTCCTGCCGTCTTCGCACCGACGATTGTTGCGAGGCTATTCTCTTCAGCAAACGCAGCTAGCATTTCCCCTGCGCTTGCCGTGTGCTCGTTCACGAGAATTATCACGCGCCCGTGGAATCGCTGCGGCCCCAGGCCCTCCGTTACGACGAGAATCGACTTATCAATGAAGCCGTAGCGCAGCGCGAGCCATAAAAGCGTGGCCTTGTGGGATGGTATCCGGCCAAATCTTGGCAACTTCTCGCGTGCATATCCCTTCTCTTTCCGCGCGCGCGTGAGGCTGTATCCAACCTCCTTCTTTCCGGGAGTCAGATAACTCATGAGCCGCAATCCACCAATTCCTCCCCCAGTGTTCCCGCGAAGGTCCACAATGAGCCGGGTCGAATCCTTCAAGTGCGAGATGGCCGTGTCGAACATGTGAGCCAGATCAATGCCAACTGCCCCCGGAAACATGGTCACCTTCAGCCAACCAACTCCATCTGGAAGCTGTGAACAAAGCACAGCTTTTGGAACGATCACAGGATGGCTCTTCGACCTTGGGGATGGAACATGCAACTGGCCCACGATCCGCTTTCCGTCCGGTTTTTGAACTGCATACTGTGAGTCGTCCCCAACTGGGAAAATCGGCGGCTCGGGCGGCTTCAACTCTCGATTTCGGACCTGAAGCAAGATGTCGCCCGGACGCAAGCCTGCTGTATGCGCCGGGCCGCCCTCGTGAACGTCCTGGAACATCCAGCGCTTCTCACCATCGAAATCGCATCGCATGAATGTCGCGGCAATGGCATGGCGTCCAGGAATATTCGGACTCTTGGAGTGGCGAAACCCTGTGTGGCTAGTCTTTAGTTCGTTTAGGAGTTCTTGCATCTGTTTTTCAAACACTTCATCGCTGCTACTCCCGAGGATTTTATCCTTCCTAGATTTGGACAATTCCTCCCAGTTGGCTCCGCTCATTCCAGGATCGAAATGCTTGCGCGTTACCAGGTCGCAGACACGGGAATAGATTTTCTCTCGCGTGGCAATGTCGAGGCTCATTGGACCCTCAATGGAATCGGAGACCCGCCGTCTCCGATCAAGACAAAGGCTCCCCAATAGTAGGGCGGTACTTGTCTACCGTATTTCGCGAGCAAGTCAAGTTTTGCCTGCCGCAACGCGGCAGCCTTGTCCTGGCCTTCGGCGATGTGAGTATAAAACCGCTCCATGAGATCGAGCGTATACGTATCGTCGGCACTCCACAGGCTTGCGACGACGGCTTTCGCGCCGCTCACGAGGAAGGCGTCGGCCAAATCCGTCATTCCCTCTTCACCTTCTAATTTCCCAACGCCTGTGTCACAAGCAGACAACGTCACCAAGTCCGCGTTAAAGTGGAGGCGCATGATTTCTCCCACCTGCAATAAGCCGTCGTCATGCGACCTCGGGTCTACCCCAAGCACCAACCCTGATCGCTCAGGAAAGTGCGTATCCGCAAATCCGTGCGCGGCAATGTGGACGATTTTGAAATCTTCCAAGGGTTCTGACTTGAACGCGGTTTCCGTGGCTTGTGATCCCAGCAGAAGCACTCCGTCATTCCCCATGATCTTGTCGCTCTCGACGACCTCTTCGCGGGTCTGGGGCAAATCCTCAAGGGGCGTACCGAACGCGTCAGAAAATCCCCTCAGAAGCCGTTGCTTGACGCCTGCTGGTTGATTGAGTCGCGCCGCCACGCCGCCCTGATCCTGATAGGGTACGTCTCCTACCCCCAAGAAAGTTTGCCGCAGCTCCTGTGTCTCTGTCGTGTTCCTGAGAACAGTCAGAACTGTCGAATCAGGCGCATAGCTAACCGTGCGTGTCTCCACCAAGAAAGCCCCTGTCGAATCGTGCAGAGCATCGAAAGGCAAAAGATGAAGTATACCGTCTGGGACTACGACTAAGCGTTCCTTTGCTGCTTCGCGCGGGAGTGATCCGAGGAGGACTGTGTATAGTTGTTTCGCGAGCGGGATATCATTCTTTCTCGCTCGTGTCTCAGCTAGATATTTTCGTGTCAGATCCTCGATATTCTTCCGTCCAGCGGGCAAGGTCTGGATGCCCCCACGCATCTTAGAAATCCACAGGCAATAAGAGTGCGGCTCACTCAGGACGTATTCCAAAATCACCTCGTCAGGTCTGAGGGTGGCTTGGATTGTTTCGAGATTAGCCGGCTTTTCCTTCCATCCAAACGTCGATTCTCTTTGGTTGGTCCGTGTCCACTCCAGGCGGCGTTCGTACTCTACTAATTGATCGAGCAGCCCAGCCCGTGCCTGTGCGCTTTCTGAGCGCATCAATTGAAGTTGCAATTCGGAGACATCATCGTCGAGGGTTCGGACTTGTTCGGATTCATTGTGGCTAAACGTCACCTTATTTTCTAAGAGTGCTGCTGCGGTCCGGCCCCTGACTCGCTCTAATACGCTGAGGGCGCGCTCGACATTTCCCTCCCGAGCCACCAACTCGAAATGTTTGAGATATGTGTCGCTCATCGCTCCGGCCAGAGAACTACTCCAATACGCCTCATGGAGGTTGACGAGCATCCCGTCGATTACGTCCTCAGCATTTTCATACAGCCCTTCTGCTTCGCTGATGAATCCGCGCTGGGCTTTAAGGTCTGCCAAAACCGTGAGGTCCCGCGGAAGGTAGTAGCGATCTCCCACGCGCCTGCTCGCGTCAACCCCGATTGTGGCCCGCTGTTCCGCAGCTTTGAGATCGCCTGCATCTCGATACAATCCGGCCAAGTCGATCATTGATTGTCCCAAAGTGCGGTAGTACTTGTACTTCTGGGCGAGCTTACCTGATTCCTCTAGATAGTTCATCGCGGTTTGCCGATCTCCCGTTCGAATCTCGAGCTCGCCCAGCAAGAGAAGAATCATCGTTTCGTGTCCAAAATTGCGGTCTTGTCTGGCAACGGTCAATGCGCGCTCCAACTCGCCTCTTCCTTCAGAAACTTTGCCCTGGCCGATCAACGCAGAGGACTCGCCTTCGTAAGCCATGAATGGGAATCCCGCGTCTGGCGTTGCAGCGCTGGTTTTAATTGCCCGCTCGAAAAACGCAATCGCTTCCCCGTATCGCTTTGCTTCATTGAAGCCATTGCCGAGCATTTCTAACATTCGAACCTGGCCCCCCACATCGCCGCTCGCCTTCGCCGACAAGAAGGAGTCACCAACCATCACTGCGGCTCGACGGCTGTCTCCTTCGAGAAAGGCGATGATCCCGAGTTCCCCTTCCGCTCTCGCTTCCCACTGCGCTTCGCCTAGCGTGTGGGCAATCTTCTGGGCTTCGGTCCAGGCTCGCCTCGCCGAAGCGGGATTGAGATCGAGGTCGGTGTATCCTTTTGCGGTCAGGCACCAAAGCCTCAGCTTTGGATCATTCTTCACGACTGGAAGCTCTAATTGCTGCCCTAGCATCTCCGACACGTCGACCCAAGACATGGTCTCTGACTGCGCACGAATCCGCCCGACTCGTGCATATATTTCGTTTCGTGTGTCGTCCCTCTCCTTGAAAAGTTGCTCCGCCCGGACGTAGAGAGGTTCAGCCTTGGGCCAATTGAAAACCCAAGAGAGGCGGTTTGCTTCAGCGAGGAGGATTTCAGGATTGTTCGATGCTTGTGCGTTGTGCAACAGATCCGCGACGTGTGGCCTGGGCTCCGGTTTGCGCGAGACGTACAGCCAAAGGTATTTGCGGGAAACCACAGCGAGGAGGACAAGAACTGTCGACAATAAAAGCAGGATAACTGTCCAGGGCTTCGAGATTCGCAGCCGCAAGGATCGCCTCCTTTCCGGCTTGTAAGGACGTGTTGATGTGGATGCTGCGAGAAGGGGGATGGTTTCGTCGGATATTATTGAGTTTATAGTACCTTCATACTAGCGGGATTTGGGCCTTTCGCCCGCCAACGTAGGCAACGCGGGTCAAACACCCTGAAGAATATCGCCGACAGCGATGCAGCTTCCCGGTCGTAGCTGCTGCTGACGAGCGTGCCTTCGACCAAAACGTGATCGCCCTGGCGAAGCGATGCCGCAACGCGCTCGCCCAAGCTGTTCCAGGCACCTTTCCAGGAACGCTGAGTCGCCAGTGAAAGAACCGCGTATTTGCGGTCTGTCGATTTGACGGACTTGTGCTCCGGGTTCATGCCGAGATAACCGATTAGATGAACTCTGTTTTTTATGTGGAATAGGGCTGGTTCTCCGACCAGACGTATGGTTGGGTTCGGTCCCCGAAGGGGATCGAACCCAAAAAGGAGGAACCAATGGCCTTGGAGTTTTCGATCTGTGCGCTTCGATGGGAGCGATATCAGCGAGTTTCTGAAAATCCGCACGCGAGGGAGTGGTTACAGTTTCAGGCAGCACGAGGCCTCGCAGCGAATACGCTTGATGCTTACGGGCGTGACCTCGACGCTTATTTGAGATTTCTGGTGTCCGAAGGAATTTCGCTCGGGTCGGTTGTCCGAAGCACGTTGGGTGCATACATTCGAAGCATCACGGTACTCCCTGCTCCCAGAGTTCTGAAGGACGGGCGGGAAACGAGAACCACGCTGTCGAATGCCACGTTACAACAACACCTGACTGTTGTTCGACTCTTCCACGATTTCCTGGTGGAAGAGAGTATCTGCACACGAAATCCGCTTCGCCCGGCTGTGGGTGGACGAAGTTTGATTCAACGCCATCACCGGCTTCCATGGATTCCGAGCGAGGAGGAATGGCTGGGAATTCTGCAAGTCTGCAAGCGTGAATCGCTGCGAAACAGAGTGATGCTGGCAATGTCCTATGACGCAGCGCTTCGCCGTGAGGAAATTTGTTCTCTCGAAACGACTGACATCGATCCCGCGCATCGGCTCTTGCGCATCCGGTTGGAGGCGACGAAGGGCCGGCGTGAGCGAATCGTTCCGTATTCAGTGCCGACGAGCGAACTCTTTGGCCGATATCTGAGTGAGCGCCGGAAACTGAGCCGAGAACGCGGTCCGCTGTTCCTGTCCGAGTCGAATCGGAATCAGGGGAAACCGATTTCGATCTGGACGTGGTCCAAGGCAATCGCACGTGTATCCCGCGAATGCAAGTTGCCACAATTTACTCCCCATACGCTACGACATCTGTGTCTGACCGATCTAGCCCGAGCGAACTGGGACATCCACGAGATCGCGACTTTTGCGGGGCATCGAAATATCCAAACCACCACGCTCTACATTCATCTGAGTGGTCGTGACCTTGCAATGAAACTCGCTCGCGGAATGACAGAGATTCACGCCGTTCGAGTGGCATCGATGAAGGAGGTGTTGGGATGAAAAGTGCGCCTTCATCGCTAAATCCTTGGGTCTGGCCAGTGAACATCGAGCGCTACGACCGCACGCCTGAACTGAAGCGACAAGAAGTGGAAGCCTTGGAGAGAAACTTGCCTCGTCTGGAACAGGGCGTTTTGCCATTCAACGTGATGCGTGAAGCCAAAGTGCATCGGCTTCTGGACCCGTTGGAAGATGTTTTTGACCACATTGGTTTTCGAAGAATTCGCAGACCGGGTCTGAAGATACTGTTGCTGAGGGAGATGCTGAGGAGGGGCAGGAGTCCATGGGGATGGACTGAGGACGAGTGGCTCGAAACGATCGAGAAGAGTGGCCGCGAGCGTCATTCTGTCTCAGCTGCTGCTTACCTTCTGTGTCAATTCGACGGGCTGCACAGGCTGGGCCGGAGAAATTTCGTCTTCTGCTGTTTATCGCACCGAATCTTTGGCCGCGAGCGACTTCGGGCACTGTTCTCTGAAGTTAGAGAAATGCTTGTCAGTTGGGGTTACCGAGAAAGGCTGGCAGGAATCTATGTTCCCCGCGTGTTGTGCGAGCTGCTGATCACCAATCGCAGTCCGCGGCTGGAGGACCTCACACTGGAGTTGATCGAGACCGTGGCCCAACGGCGCGTCACACCGATGGGTACATGGTGTTTGTCAGCGATTTCGAAGGTGTTGGCCGGTAGGGGAATCATCTCCGCACCCATCATGAGGATGGACAAACCTAAACGTGCGAATCCCGAACTGACGGCGGGAGTGCCGGAAAAATGGGCTGACGGAGCGAAGTACTGGTATGAGAACGGCACGCGCTGCTCCCGGCTGCGACGGGCGGACTACTATTTCGTGCTGGCGGTGGGTCGATGGCTCGCCGCAGAACACCCAACAATAACGGCACCTGAACAGTGGGACAGACATTTGGCAGTGCAGTGCCTGGCGATGATCACCAACATGCGATGTGGTGACTGGAGAGCACCGGGTACAGGTCGGTGGTCCTTGCGGACGCACTATGGTCGGCCGCTGAAGCCCGCCACGAAGATGCAGAACTATACGGCAGTGCGCACATTCTTCGCAGATTTGCAGGAATGGGGCGTTATCCCGCCAAGGTTTGACCCTTACCGCAGCTTCTCTCCGCCGCGTTCGGTCAAAGTTCTCATTGGTTCGTCTCCACGTGTGATCGCCGACGATGTATGGGCAAAACTTCTGTGGGCTGGACTCAACCTCACACCGGAAGACTTTGCACGAAAACCAAACGCGAGGTCAAAAGGCAGAATCCACACCTTCTACCCGATGGAGATGATCCGCGCTCTAACACTAGTGTGGCTGTTCGCTGGTCTCCGCGGCGACGAAATCCGCCGCCTGCGTGTTGGATGTGTGCGCTGGCAGCAAGACAATGCATCGTCAGTGTGTTTCCTGGATGTGCCGGTCACGAAGACAGGAACGGTTTTTACGAAACCTGTGGACGGAATAGTGGGGCAGGCGATCAACACCTGGGAGAAGGTTCGTCCGGTTCAATCAAAACTGTGCGATCCAAAGACAGGCGAGATGGTCGACTTCTTGTTCCTGAATCGAATGAGAGGGGTCGGGCCGGCTTGTCTGAACGCTTATCTGATCCCTAAACTCTGCCGGAAAGCGGGTGTGCCACAGAGTGACATTCGGGGTCGGATCACAAGTCACCGGGCGCGTTCAACTATCGCAACGCAGCTGTTCAACGCCAAGGAGCCGATGAGCCTGTTCGAGCTGCAAGAATGGCTCGGACATCGTCTGCCATCCTCGACACAACGTTATGCGAAGATCACGCCGACGAAACTGATGAAGTCGTATTCCGATGCGGGATATTTCGGTCGCAATCTGCGTGCGATCGAAGTGCTCATCGACCAAGAAAGGGTTCGGGCCGGTGTCGGTGCAGAGGAAGCGTGGAAGTTCTATGATCTCGGACACGGCTACTGCACATACGACTTCTTCGATCAATGTCCACACCGGATGGCGTGTGCAAAATGTTCGTTCTACATCCCCAAGGAATCTACAGCGGCAGCTTTGCTGGAAGGCAAGAGCAACTTGCTACGGATGCGCCAAGAGATCCCCTTGAGCGAGGCAGAGCTGGCCGCACTCGATGACGGTGTTTCCGCACTGGAGTCGTTGTTAAGCCGTCTTGCTAACGTACCGACGCCCGCTGGCCAAACGCCCGTTCAGCTTCGTGGGGAATCTCTCGTGCAGATCGATGCGGCGCACGCGGCGGACTGAAGCTTGAAAGCAAAAAAAGGGCCTCGGCAACAAAGCCGAGGCCCGATTTATCGCACCGCTAGAAGGGAGACGCGTCCGATGGTTCAGGCGCTTGGCCCGAAGCATCGGAGCCGGAAACTGTTGCTTCCGGCTCGGGTTCGCCGCGGTCGAGCTTTCGTACGACGTCAGCGCGAATCGACCACGACGTGATCTTGGTGGTCGCGGACTTCTTGCCCTTGCCGTTGGGCCGTGCGTACGTCGAGCTGATAAGGCTGCCTTCGATGAGCACGTACGCGCCCTTCTTGATGGCCGTCGCGACGTGCTCGGCGAGCCGTGGGCGGAAGACGCAGATATGGTGCCACTCGGTTTTCGAGGACCACTCGTCCTGCGCGTTTTTCCAGGAGCGTTGTGTAGCGACGGAAAGAACGGTGAATTTTGAACCGTTGTTCCGCGACTGACGCTGCTCCGGGTCGGCTCCGACGAATCCGATTAGTGTTACTGAGTTCATGTAAGACATGATTTTTTCTCCTTTTTCTTGCCCCATTTTCCTGGGGCACACAGAAGCGAGGGCTGCTGCTTCCAAAGTGAGCGGCTGCTTTATGGGAGGGAACCCAGAGACTTTAGGGCGGAACCGGGAAAGCAGAAGACGCGAAGCTGCCGGACGCAGGAATTAGCCCGAAGCAGTGCCCGGGAAAATGAGCGGCAGAAAAAGGGCGGCTTACTGGACTCAAGAAGAATCGGCATGAGGAGCAGGATTACGTTGGCAGCTACGGCGGGGAAAACGGGTCAAAAATCAGATGCCTTTGCAATGCGCACTTAAGCCAGGCGAGTGAGATTCTTGCTGCGAGTGGCTCGTCACTGTCAGTGCGGCATCGGGACGGGAAACGTGCTCACGCCAGCGAGGCTAGACGGGCGGCCCGCGTCAAGGCCCACGCGCTGGCCACTTCCTCCACTGCGGCCTAAACGCTCCGCCTACGGCGTCGCAGGCCTTCGTTCCGGGAGTGGCCAGCGCGACTCGAAGCATGCTCTAATGACTTAACCGTCGGCGAGAGAACTAGCTCGCAAACCTATTCCACTTAACATATAGGTACATTGTGTTTCTCCGTTTCTGCCCTTGTAATTGGGGCACCCGGAAGCGAGAGGCTGCTGCTCCCGAAGCGAGCGTCTGCTTTTTGGGAGGGACACAAGAAATCCTCGATTGTGTTTCGGAAGATTTCTTGGGAGGAACCGGAAAAGCAGAAGACGTGAAGCTGACGGGCGCAGGAATTATCCCGAAGCTGTGCCCAATGGAAAGGCTAGAAACGGAGACTATGGTCAACAACAAGTTCTCGGAAAGCTCGATAGCATCGGAAGACGGGCGACAGTGCGATGGCGATGTTATAAGGGCGGAAGAGAAAGAATCCTACTCTCCGGCAAGCGTGACCGAGCAAGGACCTGTGCTCGTGCGTACGCAAGCAGGTCGGCGTCCCTACCGGCCATGATGAAGCATGCGTGGGAAACGTACGCCCACCCAAGCACTCCATGTTCGCGCAATTCGGACAATTTCGCAGCGAGATGGCCGCGTTCAGCCCCTCGCCCTACGCATTGATCGAAAACTAGTGTTAACCGATTAGGTCTCTGCTCGACAAGTTTCTTCAACTCTGCCGCAAACAGAAATTGTGGCGCGCGCGCTCCGCGCGATGTGCGCATCCGCAGGCCTGTGTCCGGGTCCAAAAACAAGTGGCCACAGGAAGAGCCGCACCCCAGATACACGGATCGGTCGGTGTCGGTTCTGAGAATCTCTGTAGAAATGACCTTCGTGTCGAGGAGCGATTCAAAGGCTGCAACATCAGACTGGTGTACGACCTCTGTAAACATGGGATGTACCGACCACTCGCCGAAGTCTTTTAACCAACGAAGGAGTGATTGTTTGACGATATCGTAGGAATCTCCTAGGTAACGCATTCGCATCGACGGGTACACTCCTTCGAATTTCAGGGTCGCTGACTGAGGAGAACCTGGTCTATATCGGGACCCGAGACCCGAAGATATCTGCCATCATGGTCATAAAACACGTTCCAGCCCTGCCCGAGAAAACTCTGAAGATGATCCTCACGAAACCAGCGGACCGGAACGTGGTTCGTTATGCCCTCTCGTTGGGGGTATTGAAAATCAACATTCTTCCAAAGGCCATGCTCTCCGGCAGAATCGGGAGGCGGTGTTTCCGGCAGGAATTTCCACCTTTGGGTGGTACTTATCCACTGCAAACGGCCATCCAGGATTACTATCGGGACCTGCTGGTCGCCAAAGAAATGGACCTTTTCGACGGCACTGGAAGGGATACGGAGGTGATGAGCAGATCTGGTTATCTTGATGCAATCGGGTTCACTCGGCCCTTCGACAAAGTATTCCTCTTGTTCAATTCGGCGCGGGATAGCCGGACGCACGTGGATTCTAGCTCCTGGCTGCAGACGGCTGATGCGGTGAGCATGGTCCGAATGAGAATTGTTTCTCAGTGCGGTGAGGCCGATTGTGGACAAGGCTGCATTCTCCGCGTCCGCCTTCCACTGAACAAGCAGGCTGATTGGAAATCTGACCGCATCATTGTCGATGAGCTTTGCGCAGGTTTGACATAACCATATTGCGTTATTCGCATGACTTCGCTCCTCCGAAGAGAGTGCTGGATTATAACGTGCACCTCCTGGAGAAGCGCCCGTCATATGAGCGGCAACGCCTACGTTCAACGCTCTTGTCGGATCGATCTGGGGGCCGCTGGTATCCGCGCGGCATTCGGGCCTTGAACAACGATACCCCACGCGTTGTGCAACGACCCTTTTTACTTCCTCAGAAAAATCATCTCTCATGTGCAAGCGATTATATATAAGTGGCTGCCCCTGGGTCACTGAGCCTGTGTGCTGTCACGCGGCTGTTGATCGCAGTATTTCATGAACGGCCCGGCAGTATGCAGATTCGAGTTCGATGCCGATGAAGCCATCAATGCTGTCACGAGAGAAAACACCAACACAAGGTAGCGGAGAATGAGGCGTCTTCCGCCTCAGAAGCCGCGCGGATTCTGTCTTGCAAGCAAATACCCACGCGTAACGCAGATTTCCCGCCACGAATCCAGGTCAATCGCGGGATGGCTGAAGGTACGAATTCGGCAGATTTCACTCCAACAGCAATTTCGTGTCAGGGCTTCCGGTGGAAGAGAGCACCGCTGAAGGTCTGCGAGTAGCTCTTCCTGAGCAAAATGTCCACAGCGGATTCGTGGTTCGCGATCCGTCGCCGGTACCGAGGCTGGCTCGGGCTGCGTTGCTGCGGCGTCGATGCCTTCCTGAAGGATTTTCTGAACAGCCTTTGTATGCAGTTTGAGGGCTCGATCATTTCGGGCGACCGCAAAAAGATCAGGGCGGCTGTCAGCGACCAAATGCAGAAGCTCCTTGTCCGCTCCAGGGATGCGGAATGCGACTTGTCCGAACGTCAAGAACTCGCCTGGCTCTCGGAGAAACTGCCGGATCATTTCTCGGACCATTTGCGTTGCAAGTCGGTCCCAATCCATTATCCGTATCCCCTCTACTTATACCTATCGAGCTCGGCCTGTACCGCTCGAATTGCCTCTGAGGCCAGGTTCTTATCAAAGGGTGGGCTAATTCGGTCCTTTGCTAGCCGCCGTTGCCACAAAATGAGTAGGTTCTTCAAATCAATGTCAAGACGAACTCGATTCAAACGGATAACGAATTCGGAGACCGATAGAAGTGTCGGGCGACTCTGAGCGACGGCGGGTATGGGTGTTGTAGGCATCTCTATTTCAGGTAAGGGAACGTAGATCCGTGGCGACTGCATTTTGCCTTGCTTGTTGCAAAGGGGGCACTTCGCCTTGTGCTGCCCCGTGAAGCCGATGGGTTTTCCGCAGGTACAACCTGCCAAAGGGCGCACGGATCGAGATACGCTTTTTTTCCCTAGCTTGATCTTGTACTTTTTCCTGGGTTTCGTAGGGGGGGCCAATTGGCCTGTCGATGTCAAAACTCGGCTTGTGGCGTCTATGTGGTCCGAACCATGTAGGTGGGCACGGTTTTCACTTCGAACACGGTCCCAATTCATTTTGCCGCTCATAAACCCTCCTACTGAGGGGTCGCATCATCGTACTCGATTGGGACACGAAAAGTACCAGAATCGTGTGTCTAGGCGCTCTTCTTAACCACCTTACGTATCACTTTGTCCTTTGTGCGGAGTACTCTGGCATTTGGCATCCCTTGGGTGGAGGTCATCATTTTGATGTGCAAACCATGACGATTTCAGAAGTCAGAGGATTATAGCGCCCACACCCACGCTTTAGCCGGGGGACGTGGAGGATTCCTCCGTGCCGATAGCGTTGAGAATTCGAGTAGCGGTTTGTTGGATGTGTTCCAAACTCTCGGCCAGTAGCTTGGCGTCACCCTCGTAAAGTTGGATGTAATCCTGAGCTGCCGATCCGGTCTCAAGCCCGATTGCTTGGCAGACGACGAATGCTACGGCCTCGGCTTCGGTCTCGCGGCTGCGCTTTGAAGTGCTGGCGCGGCGCTCGTCACGGTGCATCAATTCGTGTGCAACCTCGTGGGCCAGCGTTGAGAAGTCTTCGGCAGGAGATTGTTTTGGCAACAGCGTGATCTTGCCCCCTGCGGAAGTGCCGCGAGCACGCGCGATATCCCCGGAGTATTCAAGAAGAATGCCTTGGTCTGTAACGAATTTACCGAGCCGTTCGCGGTATTCGCGGGGATCGCCATTCACATTGCCAATTTCAGGAAGTTCTTGACCGTCCGTCTGGCTGATGTCGAACACGTACGCGGCTCGGAACCCGACAGGGGTTGATGATTCATCGGTTTCGGTTTGTTCCACTGTTTGGCTCTTCGCTCGACCGATTGGCGCAAGAATCAAAATGCCTTTCTCACCTTTCTTCACGAAGCGTCCCAGTTTGTGCCACGTGTGGAAACCAGCGACATGCGTAGCTGTTGGGTTCTGTGATGCGATAAGCATTACGTTCCGCAGACTGTACCGATGGAATCGGCCAATCGCCGCGAGGTAATTTCTCAGCGCTTCACTGTGGCCCCTTTCCAGAGATTGACTGAGTTCTTCGATGGCCTTGCTGACGATCTGTTTGGCTTGCTCGACTTTCATGATTGTTCTCCTGTTTCGGGAGCTTCGTGCCCCCTTCACCAAACAGCGAGGGGGCAAGTTCCCGAAACAGAGAACGGAAGCGAAGAGATTGGTGCGTCCAGGTTGGAACGGGTCGCACGCTGGAGTGACACAGGCGTTCCGTGACGCGAAGCGTGCTAGTGGAGACCGGAGGCGAGCGGCTTACTCGCCGGGACGCGGCAATCTCAAAGCGGCGAAAAGAGGAGAGCTGGCCCAATCTTCGCCAGGCAGAAAGACACTCGGAGGAGGATCTGGTGTGGGTTCGGGGGGCGACAGCTCGAAAGGCTGAAACGCTTCTCGCAACATGGCCGCATATTTCTTTCGGTCGTAGCCGTGCCATCCTTCCCACAATGCAAAGGCGCGGACTCGATCATTTGGAACAGCGGATTCGCTGTCCGTAATGACGTATTCGATGGTCTGGCCGGGACGCAATTTCACGCCACTTCCAAAAAGCTGCTGTGCGGCAATCGCAGTGACACCAGCCTTCTGATAGTGACGCGGCTCCTTCGTGATCCGCTTACTCACGACAAGGTCCTTGATTTCGACATCTCCGCTAGCTAGCCGTTCTTCATAGCGAGCCAAGACGATGCGTGCGATTTCTAGTTTCTGAAGATACGACTCATGGTCGTAGGCTTCTGCCAATATCAAAAGAACCTCTCGCTGCATTTGGTTCAACAAGGGTGGCGTGTCGTGGCGACGGCATTCGAGTCCCCTGACTTTGACTTCGCCGTCCTCCCCGACCGCGAAGAAGCGATTCGGGACTGGAACACCCTGATTCTGCTTCGATGGAAGGAAGACAACGTATCGGTAGACAGACTCTATTGCCAAAGGAAGTTGTGTTCGTTCTTCGATTTCCTTGGCAAGTCGCTCGAAGTCTTCGTGTGTTGCGCCTTCTCTCCACACATAGACGGAATCAACGATTGCATGCACTAAATCGAAGCCGCGACTCTCAGCGATTTCTTTCGCCACGAGGAGCGTTTCTCTCGCCACAGCATTGATGGCCTCATGGGCCTCGATCTTTCCAAACCGTGCATTCTTATAGCCCGTGTATCCGAAACAACAGACGAGGAGCCATTTTAGCGAGTCACGTTGCAACTTGAATCGCGCGGCCATAGGTGGTTCAGACGCCTTTTGAAGTTTTTTCAATTGCGTGCGCTTGGTAATCAGGCGTTCGACCACGCGGCTCGTGATACCTCTTCTCTTCTGGCAGATGCGATAGCCCAACTCTGGTATGCGGGGTGCATCTGGGCAGCACGGACAATTAACCGTTTCGGGAGAGATATTGAAACGAGACATGATGCTTGGAAACTGGCTCACAAAATCTAGTTCAGCGACATTCGCGGTGAAGCCCAACTTGGGCACAAAGACTAAACCGCCCCGATCTGCGGCCAGCAGCTCATCAGGTTGTTTTGGGTCTTCCGGTTCCGCCTTCTGTTCCGGTATCAACACGCCATCGCGGTGTGCCAGTTCCATTTGCATGTACGAAATACCCGTGCCCGTCGTAGTTCGCGCGGCGTATTGAATCGGCAGTTTGGTGACACGGGTCAATTCCCAGAGTCCCGCGAAATCACACTTTTCTGAGATGAACGAATTCTGCTTGTCCACATGAACGCGACCGAAGAGAGTTATCGCGCTCGCTTTGAAAAGTATCCGGCCATAGCTCATGTAGCTCCGTGGTGTGGATTGCTGAACGGCAACTCCTAAGTCTCGGTTCAGGTTTAACGCAAACTTCAATCGCTCTGCTTGCTGCCCCAGCAGAGGCAGAATAGTTGAGTCTCCCCACTCGGAAAGAATTACGTCGGGGTCCTCGCGTTTGAGCAATCGAGCGAAGCCCAGTGCCGGCGGTTCACCCGTTTCGTCGAGTTCCCAGCAAGTTCCGTCCACTTCGATTTCGAGAGCAGCTTTCCGTCCATGTGTCGGGTCAATGCGCGACAACCCAGCAAGGCGAATCTGCATGATCTTGAGTGGAGGCACTTCGTAGTCGAGCGTCCATTCATCGTCCCGGCAGCCAATGGCCAGGATTCTTCCTTCATTGTCTGCTTCGACTTCAACATAGGCGAGTGGAAAAAGTCTCTTCTCCCAGCAATAGAGCGAAGCAACCATGAGGTCGCTGTCGTAAAGCTGTAGGCGTGAGTCGAAACGGTGCACCCACCGTCCCCAACCGACAAAATCAATTGGGCAATGAACAGACACTTTGAGGACTGGTCGAGTGGCATTCAGCCACAGGTCGATCCTTTCGGTCAGTTGAGTCCGAAGGTCTGTGGTTTGCTTCTGCGCGGCGTCCTGAAGCCGAGCAAGCTTTTCCGCACTCCCGGACACATAGAAAGCGGGGGCGAACGTGTCAGTCAAACGGCAGTGCTTCTGATTCCTGTCGATCAGCCACAGCGTCACTCCGTGCTGGTTCGGGTAGAGATCTAGAATCCATCCCTGCAATTTCACAAAGCACCCCTGCGTTCTGAAGAACCTTCTCGATGGCGTACAATCGTTTTTCCTGGTCGAGTGCGATAGAGAGAAGAATGGCTTCCATTGGGTTGTCGTGACATTGGTACGTTGCCGCCTGCGTGTAGCAACGCACCCGAACAAAGAGTCTGTCAAAATGCGGCTGATCCTCGCGGCGGAGAGCACGTCTAAACTTTTTCCATCGCTCTGCTTCTTGTTGAACGAGTTGAACAAATGTAGGGACGGTTCTGCCCATATTGCGCCTCCGGTGAATCAGTTCAGTGAGATAAGAGTGGCGCGGTCTTCTCGCAGGTAAAGGAGAGTTCGCTATCGGGTCGTGCTTTAACCTTCAAAACATGGCTTGCCTGTGCGCAAAGCTGCTGGAAGAAGCCGAGTCTCTTTGTTTTGAACGAAGTTGCGTCAGAAAATATGGCAATGGAGATCGGAAGCATCGCAATCTCTTGTAGCCCTTCGAGTGCATGTTCAAACGATGCACGCGCTTCTCGATCCCGGACATCCTGATCGAAAAATAAATCAGGCAAGGCAGTGACGATAAGAACGTCGGCAGCAAACGCCCCAAGAACTTTCGGGACACGCCGGATAAGTTCTGTCAATTGAAAGCAGGTAAACGCTCGGGACACCCGAATGAGGGTGTTGAAGGCAGAAGGGTCAAGTCCGCGTTCCCTCGCGAAACGCGCGATCAAGAGCGGGCTGATCTGATTCGCACCGTCGAGATAAAGAACGCGCCCTTGGTTGAGCAAGATTCTCGGAAGAAAGTAGTGCGAGAGTCGCGGCAATTCCGAGCAGCCGTAGAAAACAGTACATGCGCAGTCGGGCAGTATCCAAGGATTGGGGGCGGCGTGTTGTCCCGTGCGGGTTGACGCGATGGGTAAGCTCATGACGGAGTACCGTTGGCCCCTAGAAGCAGGCATCATAGGCGAACAAAAAGCGAACGTCAAGGCATGCGCTCCGAAGAGGTTCTCGACCTAGCGGAGCCGCTGCTCCGCCAGGTCGAAATAGCGCTTCGAAAGTTCGATGCCAATGAAGCGACGGCGCTGCTGCTGCGCTGCAACTAGCGTTGAACCTGAACCACAAAAGGGGTCGAGCACTACATCGCCCGGATTCGAGAAAGACTCAATCAATGGCGTCAAAACGCACAGCGGCTTTTGAGTTGGATGAAGATTGTTTCCGGTGTATGTCCATTCCAAAACGTCAGGGATGGTGCGAACCGGCTTCTGGGGGTTGCCCTTCGCCAGCAGGTAGGCGTTCTCATGCTGATAGCGAAGAAAGCGTTCGGTCGAGGCGTATTTCTTAATGAAGGTCAAGTGCCCGGTTATGCGGAAGCCCGCTTCGCGCCAAGCAGCAAGAAATTTATCGGCCTTGTTCCAGCCATAAAAGCTCACGCAGAAGCGATTCCACCGGAGCACGCGATAAATTTCCCTGAAAGCCGGTTTAACCCAAGCGTCGTTGTTGTCGTTGGGGACGGTGCGCCCATCGCTGGACGAATAATTGACCAGGTACGGCGGGTCGGTGAGCACGAAGTCGGCGCTGCATGACGGCATGCCAGCAAGCAATTCCACGCAATCGCCGTGTAGCAGAGTGTTTGAGAATCCCTTGTTGATTTGAGAATTGATTTGTTCTGATTTCATTTTCTGTTCTCCTGTTTGGTGATTTGGTTCCTTCAACCAGGAAGAGGAACCAAAGCGCCGCGCCCACAGGAGGACGGAAAAGTGAAGCTATGCCTTACGAGGCTGGAACGGATGGCAACGGGTGTGACAGGAGAGAAGTTTGCGACTGGCGCAGCCGTGTGCTAGCGCAAGCCTTCGTGGTCTGGCAGCTGACTGAAATGGGAAAGCGTGTTGGAACTTCTGATTCAAGAGGGCTCGGATCGAGCCTGCCTGATTTGCTGGCCGTTTTGTGTTGATGGGGAGTTGCGCTTCTTTTTTCTGCGAAGGCGATGTAGGCATCATCGTAGGCGAATACATAGCGGAAGAAAGGATTGTCGTGCTTTGCCTAGACGGCTCCCGGACCCTATCTGGTAACCTGACGATCTAAATTAACAGCCGGCAAGTTTGCCGGCCAAACTTAAACAAATCATTGACATGATCATTATCACGTGAGACGATTATTCCGCCGGCAGACTTGCCGGCGCGTATTTATCGAGAGCCGTGATGCGGAGGGCTAGAATGCATCAAGACGCGAACTTCGGGCACTTGAGTGAGCAAATGCTTCGACCTCCGACGATGGTGTCAACGGAGGAATGGGGCGGTGCTGAGGAGCCAGTCTTTCAGCAGCCGTTGATGCTGCAGTTGAAAGTCACGGACCCGGAAATATCGGCAGCACTTCGGGCGCACGCCGAAGGGGAGTCTCGTAATCAATACGCGTTGGGAGCCCTCCGGCTGGGCGTGCTGGCGTTGCGCGCGGCCTCCGGCCAAATCGACACCGGTGAAATTCGCCACGCAGGCCAGAAGTTGATGTCAGAGATGGCGTCGCTGCTCAATGAGCATTCGGGTGAACTGACCGGCGAGATCGCCGGCGCTCTAAAGCAGTACTTTGACCCACAAACGGGCTTGCTGCCGCAGCGTATTCAATCCCTCATACAGAACGACGGCGATTTGGAGAAGCTGCTGCGCTCTCATCTTGCGCCGCAGGATTCAATGATCGCTCGGAGCTTAGCCGCCCACCTCGGCGAGGGAAGTCCAATCTTCAAGATGCTCTCCCCAACCGATGCGAACGGGCTGCAGGCCCAAGTAGCCGGGGCTCTTGAGCAAGCCTTAAGCGAGCAGCGCGGCCAGATACTGCGAGAGTTTTCGCTCGACAACCCCGACTCTGCGTTGTCCCGTCTCGTCGCACAACTCACGACTAACAACGGTCAACTCCAGTCCGAGTTACAGGGTCAGGTTGTTGAGCTTGTCAAAGAATTCTCGCTAGACCAGCCGGATTCTGCGCTCTCCAGACTCGTGTCCAGGGTCGAAGCTGCGCAGGGTGCCATCGCGGACCAGTTTTCTACTGATAACGAGCAGTCTGCCATGACGCGCCTTTCCAAGATGCTCCAGAACACTAGCGAGCAGATCGATAGGAACCTCACGCTGGATGACGACAAATCTGCTCTTTCGCGCCTAAAGCGTGAACTGATGGGGACACTCGACACTATGGTCGAGAAAAACTCGGCTTTTCAAGCGGAGGTACGTGCCACCCTCTCCGCCCTGCAGGCTCGTCGGGAAGAGGCGGCTCGTTCAACGCAACACGGACACACTTTTGAAGAGCAACTCGGTCAGGTGCTGGTCATAGAAGCTCAGCGCCAGGGCGATCTACCCGAATCGACGGGCACCTCAGCCGGTGTGATCAAGAATTGTAAGATTGGCGACTATGTTGTCGAACTCGGGCTGGACAGTGCGGCTCCAGGGGTACGGATCGCCTGGGAGGCCAAAGATGATCAGAGTTACGACCTGAAGCGGGCGCTGGGTGAAATTGAACAAGCTCGAAAGAACCGACAGGCACAGGTCGGAGTCTTTGTCTTCTCCAAGAACGCTGCCCCGGTTGGTCAACAACCTTTTGGTCGTTACGGTCACGATTTGGTCATCGTCTGGGATGCGGACGATGCCACTTCCGACCTTTATGTCCAAGTGGCGTACAGCGTAGCGCGCGCCTTGGCAATCCGCCAAAACCAGGAGAAATCCGAAACGACCGAGTCCGTTCAAGAAATCGAACGCGCCACACGTGCCATCGAAAAACAACTGCAGCATCTCGATGAGTTTAAGAAATGGGGGGAGACCGTGAAGTGCAACGGAGAAAAGATTGCCGATCGTGCGGAACGAATGAAAAAGGAGCTGCTCCTAGAAGTGGAAGCGCTCGATCAAGAAGTCTCAGCACTAAAAGCCGAAGCGGCGCAAGACTAGAAAGGGAGCAGAGTAAACAGACATGTCGCAATTGTCATTCTTCCCGGCCTCCGGCCCCAGACCCTCGGCAGAAAAGGCCGGGTTTCGCGGTGGCCTCGTGGGCACACATACCAGTCGAACGATGATGTTGGCCGAGTTGTCGGCGATCTTTGCAACTGTGCCAGCATCGGCAGGCCGCAAGCAATACGTGGAGGCTGTAGTTGAGGCAAACTGCCTGGCCAAACCGACGACTTCCACACGACGGTTGACGCTCCAACGTCTCACTGAGCTATACGCATTGGATCCAGAGGTTCCCATTTTTCGTATTCTCCGCAGACTGTGGGATGTAGGTGCGGAGTCACGCCCGGTACTGGCGCTCCTGGCGGCGCTAGCTCGTGACCCACTCCTGATGGCCAGCGCGCCTGGTATCTTATCGCTCGCACCTGGGACCGAAATGTTTCGACAGACCGTGAGAGAGGCGCTTCGATCCGCAGTGGGTGACAGACTGAACGACGCCACCCTGGACAAAGTAATTCGGAATGCAGCGAGTTCCTGGACGCAGTCTGGGCATCTTGCGGGCCGAACCTTTAAGACTCGCCAAAAGGTCCACACAAGCGCTTCCACGATTGCATTTGCTTTGTACCTTGGGGTGGAAGCCGGTTTCCAGGGGGAAGAGCTCCTAACGTCCGGCTGGGTCAAAACCCTTGACTGCCGTCCATCGGAAGCGCTTGATGCTGCGCTCAACGCGAAGAGAATTGGGCTTCTTGATCTCAGAGTTTCAGGGGACGTATTCGACCTGAATCTCCAACGCCTTGATCCAAAGGCCAAAGGAGTTGCTCGATGAGCCGCATTCAACAACTGGCCAAAATGTATGGTCAGCACATCGCAACGGCATGGCAACGCACGATCGCCGGCTCTCAGCGCGTGATCATGATTGTTTACGACAAGGAACTCGAACGCGACATAATGGCTCACAAGTCGGAATTCGAAATTGTAACGAAGCAAGCCAACCATGATTGGTTTGAGGTGGATGTCGCCTCGACTTTTGCCGAATGGATCGCGGCTGCCGATTACAGTGAGGCCTACTTCGAATCACCAGACGACTTGCAGCTAAAGCTCGAAGCTGAATTTACGCCTTTCGTTGCCGCAAGAATCCGCTCCGTCTTGGAGCGCAACGAGGTGACGCAGGGCTCAGTTGTGGCTGTGTCGGGTGTTGGTGCCCTGTTTGGATTTACACGTGTGTCGCAGGTACTGAAATTGGTTGAGCCGTCTATTCGAGGTCGCCTTGTTGTTTTTTTTCCGGGGCAATACGAGGAGAACAATTACCGTCTGCTCGACGCTCGTGATGGCTGGAATTACCTAGCAGTCCCGATCACCCTCAACAGTGTAGGAGTATCCTAAATGTTGCTCAAAGACGCTCTGCTTCGTGATCCATCCCAATACGACCTGGTAAATAACGGCCAGGCGCGCATCCAAAACGAATCCGCCGATGAAAAGATGCTGGCGCAGCTCCGGGGCGAGCTATCAAGTTTCGTCTGCGAGGGCCAGTACGCCGACGGTATGGCCCGGATCCTTGAGTCCTTTCTAAGGGGACGCACGCAGCCAAGTCAGCAAGCGGCCTGGGTAAGCGGATTCTTTGGCAGCGGAAAGTCTCACCTGCTCAAAATGCTATGCCACCTTTGGCAGGATACCGAGTTTTCCGATGGCGCGACCGCCCGCAGCCTCGTTCCGGATCTTCCGCAGGATGTCCGCAGCGCACTACTTGAACTCGACATCGCGGGCCGCAAATCGGGCGGACTATTGGCGGCAGCGGGTACATTGCCGGCTGGCACAACGGAAAACGTTCGTCTTTCTGTGCTCGGAATTCTTCTTCGTGCAGTCCAGCTTCCGGATCAATATCCGCAGGCACATTTTCAACTGTGGCTCGAAGAACACGGTCACTTTGCCAAGGTGAAGTCAGCCGTTGAGAACGCAGGTAAAGACTGGCAGAGGGAACTCAATAGCCTCTATGTCAGCCCACTAATTGCCAAAGCACTTATGGCATGCGACGCGCACTTCGCATCGACTGAAGCCGAAGCCCGAGAAACGCTTCGGAAACAATTCCCGCCACGCATGACGGACCTCACATCAGACGAATTACTGACCATGTTCCAGCGCGTTCTGAGGCGTCACGGGAAAGGCAAATTACCTTGCACGATTCTCATTCTTGATGAAGTGCAGCAGTACATCGGGGACTCAGAAACGCGCTCCACGATAATTACTGACATTGCGGAAGCTCTTGCCAAAGAACTCGACAGCCAGGTGATGCTAGTCGGCGCGGGTCAGTCCGCTCTGACGGGAGTTCGATTGCTGAATAAGCTGATGGGGCGTTTCCTGGTCCGAGTTCAGCTCTCTGATACAGACGTTGAAACTGTTACCCGAAAAGTGCTGTTGCAAAAGCAGCCCGCGGCCCGCGTGGAAGTACAGAAATTGCTCGATCAGAATGCAGGGGAGGTCTCGCGTCAACTCCAGGGAACCAAGATCGCGGAACGTACAGACGACCAGACGATTGTCGTGGACGATTATCCTCTTCTACCTGTGCGCCGCCGATTCTGGGAAAACTGTTTCCGCCAGGTGGATACCGCCGGAACGCAGAGCCAACTCCGTTCACAGCTCCGGATCATCCACGATTCGGTTGCCAGGTTGGCGAACAAGCCTTTAGGGGTCCTTGTGCCTGCAGATGACCTGTATGAGGCGCTCGCGCCCGAGATGGTCACCACGGGGGCGCTGCCGCGCGAAATCAACGAGCGGATTCTTGCGCTCGGCAAAGGCAACACTGCTGAGGGTCGCTTGCGTCAGCGCATTTGCGGATTAGTCTTCCTGATCGGCCAACTCAAGACCGAGGCAGGGGCGGACACTGGGGTTCGCGCGACTGCCGATCACATCGCCGACCTTCTCGTAGAAGACCTGACCGCCGATAACGGCAAGCTCCGCGCAGACGTTTCGGCCCAACTCGACAAATTGGCCGACGAAGCGGTGCTGATGCGTGTTGGAAACGAGTTCCGACTACAGACAGAGGAAGGAAGAGCCTGGGATGACGAGTTTCGCAAACGGGAGACCAAGTTCAAGGCGAATGTCGCTGATTTTGACGAACAGCGGGACCAACTGCTTTTTGCAGCCGTTGCCGAAAGCCTGAAGGGCGTAAAGCTGATCCAGGGGCAGGCTAAAATCTCCCGCTCGCTAGTGATTCACCGGGGCCAGGATGCACCCGCAGTCTCGGGTGAAGCGATTCCGGTCTGGATTCGTGATGGATTTTCTTCAACCGAGAAGAGCATGAGCGATGCGGCGATTGCCGCAGGTATGGGCAATCCAATCATCTTCGTATTTATCCCTAAGCGCTCACGCGAAGATTTATTGAATGCGATGGCTGCGTACCACGCCGCAGAACAGACCATTAATAGCAAGGGCACACCGGCGCTACCCGAAACCAAACAAGCCATGCTCAGCCGCAAGGACTTGGCGAAGGATAAGCAAGAGCAGCTCATCCATGACATCGTCGGAGCTGGCAAAGTCTTTCGCGGGGGTGGAAGTGAAGTCTTTGCCGTAACCTTGGACGCAAAGCTGAAAAGTGCTGCGGAAGATTCTCTCGTGCGTCTCTTCCCAGAATTCGATAAAGCTGATGCGCCAGCGACGGCATGGGAGAGTTGCATCAAGCGTGCCCGTGCCTCTCAAGAGCAACCCTTCCAGCCACTCAAATACGAAGGACCTATCGAACAGCACCCAGTGTGCCAGCAGGTTCGCAAAACGATTGGGTCCGGTAAGACCGGCACCCAGATCCGCAAGGAACTCGAATCGTCGCCCTTCGGGTGGTCGCGAGACGCTATAGACGCCGCATTGATTGCACTGCACAGCGGCCAGCAGCTCATTGCTACTCTTAACGGCGCTCCGGTGGAGCGCGGCCAGCTAGATCAGAACCGCATTCCCAAGGCAGAGTTTCGACTAGAGAAGACGACCGTCTCTCTGGAAGATCGGCTCAGGTTGCGGAAGCTCTTCCAGCTTCTGGACATTGGCTGCAAACACACTGAAGAGGGCGTCAAAGCTCCGGAGTTCATTCGCGCATTACTCGCGCTGGCAGGCAGCGCCGGCGGGAATGCGCCAATTCCTGCGCCACCGGCGACTGCGAACATCGTTGACATCCAAAACCTGGTCGGCAACGACCAACTGGCCGCTCTCCGAGAACAGATCGACGGCATCACGAGTTCTATAGCTTCTTGGAAAAATGCAATGGCACTAATCGCGCAACGACTACCGGCGTGGCAGGTGCTAGAACGGCTCGCATCCCACGCGAGCGGGATTGAAGATGCCGCCGATGCGCGAAAACAGGTCGACATTATTCGCGCTAACCGACAGCTTCTAGATGCTACAAACCCAGTGCCTGCACTGCGAGCGACTCTCACCGATCTCCTGCGTCAGTCTTTGAACGATGCTCACGCCGCTCACGAAGAGGCCTATTCTATTGGCCTTGCGCAACTGCTCAGCAACGATACTTGGCAAAAGCTAACGGGACCACAGCAACAGAAAATCCTCGCTGATGCTGATCTGACTACAGCGGTCAAACCGGATACCAGCACTGATGTGACGATCTTAGCTGCGTTGGACAGCCGCAACCTGACCACGCGTAAAGCTGAGGCTGATGCTGTTCCGGGTCGCATAGCTAATGCCCTGAAGGCAGCGGCGATCCTGCTTGAACCCAAAGTTCGCCCGGTCATCGTCGAAAAGTCTCTTTTGACGACAGCCGAAGATGTTCGCAAGTGGATGGCCCGCCAGGAAACGACGCTGCTTGCCGCCATCGAGAAAGGTCCTGTTCAGGTGCAATGACCATGGCTCCACTGACCAAAGGCCTCCGACGTCAACTCAAGGGCACTGTGGCCGAAGCCCGCAAGATTGCGGTAGAAGGTGCTGAGCGGTCGCTCCAGCGACTCGCTGTGGATGTTTCACGCCCCCACGATTTTCTAACTGCAGAGGAGACGCAACTCCGCATCAGCTTGCGTGCACACGCCAAACAACTGGGCGACCGACTAACGGAACCACTGGCGCGGCTCGTGCAGGCTGTTGCCTACGAGCATTGGCACCGATTGTTGTTCGCTCGATTCTTAATTGAAAATGACCTGCTGCTACATCCTGAGCATGGGGTTGCACTTTCTCTAGATGAGGTCAAGGAAATCGCACTCGGTGAGAATCGAGAATGGGTGGATGTAGCTGCGGACTATGCCCAGCAAATGTTACTCCGTCGCGTATTTCGACCTGAAGACCCGGCGCTCCGTGTCCCTCTACCGCCGGAAAAGCGTCTGCAACTCGAAGCTAAACTGAACTCTCTGCCGCGTGAGGTGTTCCTCGCAGATGACAGTCTCGGCTGGGTGTATCAGTTTTGGCAGGAGGAAGAAAAGAAGCGAATAAATAAATCAGAAGTCGCTATAGGTGCTGAGGAACTTGGTCCCGTTACACAACTATTTACTGAGGATTATATGGTCCTCTTTCTTCTTGAGAATTCACTCGGAGCTTGGTGGACGGCACGCCACGGTAAACCGGAGCTTCCCGGGTACACATGGACCTATCTTCGCGTTGACCCTGATGGGGCTCCTGCTGTAGGCGGCTTTGATGCTTGGCCAGCAACTGCCAAAGAGTTGCGTCTACTAGATCCCTGCATGGGGAGCGGACATTTTCTTACTTTTGCACTACCGATCCTAGCGAGAATGCGCATGGAGGAGGAAGGTCTTACCCTTCAGGAGGCCGCGTTCGCCGTGTTGCGCGACAACCTCTTTGGTCTTGAACTGGATGAGCGGTGTAGCCAGATCGCTGCGTTCAACCTCGCCTTGTCAGCTTGGAAGCTCGCACAGTCCCACTTCGAGTTGCCAATGCTCAACCTCGCTTGCTCCGGCCTTGGCATCAACGCGACTGAAGAGCACTGGGTGGCCCTGGCCGGCGGAGACGGTCGACAGAAGGACTGGATGCGAAAGCTGTTTGCAATGTTTCGTCGAGCGCCGTTGCTGGGTAGTCTTATCGATCCGACGCGAATTGGAGGCCCTCTCTTTAGGAAGGAGTTGGAATCCATTTGGCCGTTGGTCGAGCAGGCGCTCTCTGCCGAGCGCTCGGATGTCGAGGAGCGAGAGCTTGCTATTACCGCTCAGGGACTCCTCGCTTCAGCGCGATTTCTCAGTGATCACTACACGCTGGTAATAACCAATGTTCCGTATTTGGGGAGAGGACGTCAGACGGAAGAGCTCAGAGAGTTTTCATCAGAATTCTTCTCGGATGCTAAAGATGACATCGCCCAGGTCTTTGTAGAGCGCTGCCTAAGACTTTGTTTCCCCGGAGCAACAGTAGCCCTGATTGCCCCTCAGAAGTGGACATTCGCGCCGCGGTACCGCGAGTACCGCCGCAGAACGCTAACCAGAGTCCATCTAGAAATGGTCGCCCTGCTAGGGAAGGGAGCATTTCAAACGATCACAGGCGAAGTTGTAGATCCAGGAGCCTTCATCATTTCCGCGACTTCGAAAGCCACAGATGGTAGTCGATTCGATTGGCTTGACGTGAGCCAGTCCAAATCAACGAGTGACAAAGCTACTGCTCTTCAATTAGATACGATCCAATTACTTGATCAAGCAGCAATGCTAACGAACCAGGACTCGATCATACGTCCCCCCTTCTCATCGGGGATTCCGCTACTGCGAGATTTCGCGTTTAGCGTATCTGGTCTCAAGTCTGGCGACAATGATCGATTCACACGGAAATTTTGGGAGTTGAGCCGGATCTCACGCGATTGGGAGGTCCTTCAGTGCAGTGCTAATCAGGATGAAGAATTGGGTGGTCTGACTAGCGTGATCTATTGGCAAGGCGGAAGTGGCGAACTTGCGCAATTAGCTGAACGGATGAAAGGGACCAATCACGTGGTGCAGAACTGGAAGCGCGGCCAAGACGCTTGGGGAAAACGTGGAATTGCAATAAGTGCAACCGGACGGATCCGAGCATGTTTATATCTTGGTGATCGATTCGATTCTGGTGTCACAGTTCTGGTTCCGCACGACTCCGACAATATAGGAGCGTTGTGGCACTACTGTAGATCTGAGGAGTTCAGAGACAGTATAAAGAAAATCGACAGCAAGCTATCAATTACTACCGCCACGCTCACAAAAATCCCATTCGCTCTCGCTCACTGGCAGGAAGTGTCTGACGTAAATGACGGAATGCTGAGAGTCTACTCCACAGACCCGACCCAATGGATGTTTGGCGGTCACCCGGCAGGTTCCGCAAATCCACTTCAAGTCGCTGTTGCGCGCTTAGTTGGCTACCAATGGCCTCGGCAGACGGGAGCAATCTTTGCAGATTGTCCAAAACTAGGAATGGACGGCCTTGAGGGGCAGTGTGACTCCGACGGGATCGTGTGTCTGGCAGCCTTGCCTGGGAAGGAATCCGCTGCGGAGCGGCTCCGGTCGCTTCTCAGGGCCGCCTATGGAGTCCAATACAACCTCGCGGACCTTCTGAATGGTAAGGAGTCCGCAACACTCGAAGATTGGCTCCGTGACGAATTCTTTCAAGAACACTGCAAGATTTTTCACCAGCACCCTTTCGTTTGGCACGTTTGGGATGGACGCAAGGACGGCTTTCACGCCCTGGTCAACTACCACAAGCTCGATCACAAGACGCTTGAAAAACTAATTTATTCCTCGCTCGGCGACTGGATCAGTCGACAACGCCAGGACCTAGGAAGCGCGGAAGGTGCTGACGGAAGGCTGGTGGCTGCCGAACACCTGCAGACTGAGCTGAAAAAGATTTTCGACGGGAAGAAACCGTACGACGTGTTCGTCCGCTGGAAACCTTTGAAGGAACAGCCCCTCGGCTGGAATCCCGATTTGAACGACGGCGTCCGGGTCAATATCCGGCCTTGGATTACGGAAGGACGCCTCTACCGAGCCGCGAAACCGGGGCTACTGCGTGAAAAAGTGAATATTAGCTTCGGAACTGATCGCGGCGAGGAAACAGAACGAGACCCTAAGGAGTTCCCCTGGTTCAAGGACTGCTCGGAGCGCAACAACGACATTCATCTGTCACTTGACGAAAAATGGCGCGCGCGAGGGTTGATATGAAACTGCTCGACCGACTTCGTGAATCTCTCGCGAAGGTCTTGCGAGTGCCCGAAGGTCAGGCCTCGCCGGTGGCGATCATCTGGACCGATGCGACGGGAGAGTGGTTGTCTCTCGCGTCCATGATGCGCGACCTGATACCGGAGTTTTACACACTGGGAGCTTTTCGTCCCAAAGAGCGGACCGGGCCGGCGATCTGGCTCAAGTGCATTGTTGATCGGACACTGCCAGAAGCTCCTGCGGTTGGACTCGTTCCCATTCTTTACCTACCCCATGTCAGCCGCCAAGTGCTTCGCGCTGCTGCCGACTGTCCGGCTCAACTGACTCCACTCATCGAGTTGCAGTACCGAGGCCGGGTCTGGGAATACAAAGGTCGCGACTGGACTGTGATGTCCTTCCTGATGTCTGCCGAAGGCCTGGGCCTCGACATCGCGCAAGACCGGCGCACAGAGGAGGCACTCGGGCGAGCACTGCCGCTCTTGGTTGACGTAGACGCGAGTACCCTTGCTGGGCACCGCCTCGACGCGGACGATTTCGACCGGCTATCCGTCGCTGATCCTGTGCGCGATTTCTTGCAATGGCTGAACGCACCCGAACGATTTGAACAGACGCAGGCCGAGCGTTGGATCTCCTTCAGGAACCGGTGCCAATCAGAGTTTGAGGTTGATCCGGCGGACGGACCCGATGTCGCTGCAACGGCCCTCGCCCAGGGACGGACGGCATTGGACACAGTTTGGTCGCGCTTCTGCGAGTCGCCGGCGGCATATCCAGGAATTGCAAAGCGGTTGCGTTCACCCTCCAGCTTGGCCATCGAAGCCGACCGGAATCCGGCGGTAAATGATGCTGAGGAGGGCGACCTCAGGAAAGCCTTGGAGTCCCTGGCCGGTGTTGAACAAGCATCCGCCGCTGCGAAAGTGTTGGCGCTGGAAAGCAAACATGGTCAACGGCGCAAGTGGGTTTGGGCGCGCATGGGACAGAGTCCTTGGGCGATGGCACTCGAACGATTGGTTGCGCTTGCAAACCTGTCTAGGTCGCCAGTAGGCGGAGACACTGTCGAAGCTGCTGCGTCAAATTACGCGACAGACGGCTACCGTTGCGACCAGGCTGCCCTCGATGCTCTGTCGCGGTTCCGGGAAACCACGCCCGACTCAGTAATCATGAAGCGAGTTGTACGTGCGCTGTATGAACACTGGCTCGATTCGTCCGCGAGACACTTTCAAATGTTGGTTCAAAAGGCCGGCAAACTTTCGCCGGCACCCATTACTGGTGAACGCGATGTTTGTGTGTTGTTTGTTGATGGCCTGCGTTTCGATGTGGGTGCACTTCTAGCAGCAGAATTGGAACAGCGGGGCCTAATTCTGCGTCTTGGGTACAGGCTGTCTACTCTTCCTACAGTCACTGCGACCGCGAAACCCGCAGCGATGCCGCTCGAAATTGAGTTGCACGGAGAATCGGGAGAGGATTTCACACCGTTCCTCGGTACCAAACTGGCCACGTCTTCAGTGTTGCGCGACGTAATGGAGCAGCGTGGAGTCGATATCCTCGACGGTTCTGAGAATCGGTTCTCAAGTGGAGCGGAAGCCGGTGGTTGGGCGGAGTGTGGGCAGATTGACGCTTACGGTCATGCTCACCCGGATGACTTGCCAAAGCGTTGCCTAACCGAAGTCATGAACGTTGCCGACAGGGTCGTTCAACTCCTAGAGGCCGGCTGGAAGAGAGTGTCCGTTGTGACGGATCACGGATGGCTCCTCATGCCAGAAGGATTGCCGAAAGTCGAATTACCGGCATATTTTGCGGCAACCAAGTGGTCGCGTTGTGCTGTTGTGAATGGCAACCCTTCGGTACCGTCGTATTCCTGGCAATGGAATCCGCAGGTGAGGATCGCCTCGCCGCCGGGAATTGGGAGCTTTCGTGCTGGCGAGAAGTACGCGCATGGCGGAGTCAGTTTGCAGGAATGCGTGGTGCCAGAGATCGTTGTGGAGCAAGGGATCGAAGCTATTAGAGGTTCTATCGTCTCGATCGAATGGCGCGGAATGCGCTGCAAAGTGAAGGTCGATACGAATGATCCGAAGCTGCGCGTGGATTTGCGCACAAATTGGAAACAGGCAAGTTCCAGCTTAGTCGCTTCCGTCAAGGAAGTTGGCAGTAGCGGCGAAGTTAGTTTGGTTGTCGCAGATGACAAGTATGAAGGCGCGGCGGCAGTGGTGGTTCTGATGGATCTCGCCGGCGGCGTGCTGAACCAAAAGACGACTTCTGTAGGAGAGACGGCATGATTTTAACAATGGATGCTTTAGATCAACTGGCCGCATCGGCATACGATGGCTATCTCGTTCGCAAGGATTTGGTACGCAAATATTCTCGGCAGTACCCTGTTCCCACGTACGTGGTCGAATTTCTCTTGGGTCGGTATTGCGCGAGTACTGATGAGCACGAAATTCAGGAAGGGCTCGCGATTGTTGAGAAGCAGCTCCAGGATCGCACCGTTCGCACCGGCGAGGAGGAACTTTTCAAGGCGCGGGCGAAGGAACAGGGCACGATTCGGCTCATCGATCTTATCAAAGCGCGCCTCGATACCAAGAATGATTGTTACTTGGCTGAGTTGCCGAGCCTGGGGCTTCGGGACGTCCGCATTGATGACGATTTGGTGCGCGACAACGAGCGGATGCTAACAGATGGTTTCTATGCAGAAGCTACGGTTTCCTACGATGGGATCGTGGCGCAGGAGAATGGTGGCCGGCCATTCAAAGTCGACGCTCTCAGACCGATTCAACTCTCGAAACCAGATGTGTTGGACGTCTTAGCAGCGGGGCGCGAAAAATTTACGACGGAAGAATGGAAAAACCTGCTGATTCGCTCCGTCGGTCTAGAACCGGCTTCGTTTGATGAACGAGCCATGCAGGTGGCACTCTTGCGGATGGTGCCTTTCGTCGAACGAAATTACAATTTCGTGGAATTAGGTCCGAGGGGAACTGGTAAAAGCCATCTCTACCAACAGATCTCGCCATATTCCCACCTTATTTCCGGCGGCAAAGCAACGGTGGCAAAGATGTTCGTGAACAATGCCAATGGCCAACGCGGATTAGTCTGCCAATACGAT
>Ga0307374_10000969_pt1 | contig 53934 bp, 57 predicted proteins | sample OX3MG_FD_202532 | JGI IMG/M metagenome (GOLD analysis project Ga0307374, IMG submission 202532) | Soil microbial communities from Risofladan, Vaasa, Finland - OX-3 | ecosystem: Environmental > Terrestrial > Soil > Coastal area > Acid sulfate soil | place: Finland: Risofladan, Vaasa | collected...
ACTGGCGCCCGCCGACCCTGACCCAGCCCATCCACCCGACTGAACCGCGTCTGTTGTCCCTCACCACGATTCCCCCGCCCTTACTGAAATTTTGAGGCTAGTGGCACCCACAGACCCTTGCTGAACCGAACCGTCGCCAGCTGCTGAGGTCCTGACACGAACCCCGAGTCAAGGGCGAGGTGGAGCGCTTCAACCGCACTTTGCTTGATGAGTGGGCATATGTCTGCCCCTACACCAGCGACGCGACCAGGCTCCGCTTGCTCCACGCCCGGCTACGCGCACCAACTACCCCCGAGCTCACACCCCCTCTTGGCGGCCCCGCTCCCATGACTCCTGCCGGCGACCCATCTGCGAAGTAGATGTAGGCGGTCGGGCGGCGGATGCAGCGGACCGCGCCATACTGCGCTGTGAGGGTGGTCTGGGTCCTGCGTTTAATTCCTAGGAGTGATGTTCTAGCTTCGCGATCCTCTTCTCTAGGGCCTCGAGCTTCTCGACCAGGTCCGCAACGATCTGACCCCCCAGGTGCTCGTCAGCGGCCAGGTCGGCCCTAACTTCTCGTTCTACCTTCGCTACGAAGTTCTTCGGCGGGGGATTCGGTTCACTCACTGGCAGTCCTCCTTCGATGATCACTACCGAGTGTAGCCCGGCCGTCGAGTCCGATGGCGGTGGTATGACTCCGCCCGGGCCTTAGTCCAGGCGTCGGCAAGGAGTTCTCTCCTCGGCCAGCTGGCCCGCGCCGCCCAGAAAGGTGCGGCCACTCCCAAGGGGGTCCGGTCTGGGCCCGGAGTGGTACCGCCCGACCGTACTCCTGGCGCCACCGCCGAAGGTACCGGCAACCACGGAGCAGTAACCAGGTGAATTCACCCGCTGAGGCAAGCCCGAGGCGCGCTAGGCTCTTGGGGACATGATTAGCCATCACATCAAAATCGTCGTTGCCGACGACCACGTCCTGGTTCGCGAGGGGACAAGCCGGATCCTGGCAGGTGAGGCCGACTTCTCAGTGGTGGGAGAAGCCTCCCGTGGTGATGAGGCGGTCCAGTTGGTCCTCGAGCTCCGCCCCGACATTGTTCTGATGGACATGCGCATGCCTGGACTTAATGGCATCGAGGCCACTCGTCAGATCCTGGCCGCGGCACCCAGTACCAAGGTGGTAATCGTCAGTGCCCATGAGGACGAGGACTACATCCGCGAAGCGCTCTCCGCCGGGGCGGCTGGGTACATCCTGAAGACCTCCCCTGCCCGCGAGTTAGTGGAGGGTGTCCGGGCAGTCGCCGCGGGTTCACTGGTGCTGACCCCTAGCCTCTCTCGGCGCTTAGCCCGAGCGCGGACCGACCCGGCGCGGGCCAGTGACCGGCTCAGCGCCCGAGAGTTGGACGTTCTCCGGAAAATCGCCTTGGGCCAAGCTAACAAGGCGATCGCGCGCGAACTTGGCATTAGTCAGCGCACGGTCGAGGGCCATCTGCACAAAATATTTGAGAAGTTGCGCGTCAGCTCGAGGACGGAAGCGGTCGTCTACGCGGCTCACCACGGAATCGTCTCTCTCGAAACAGGGGCCACGTGAACGAAGTAGGCGAGCCCCTCACTCCGTCGCGAATGTGGCCCGGTGAAGCCCGCCGTGATTCGTATCGCTGGGCTGGTGCTCTCCTCCGCGAGATCGAAGCTGAACGGCGTCAGCTAGCTGAACGGCTCAATGATGACTCCGTCCAGACCTTAGCTCACGTGGCCCGGATACTCCAGGGCTTGAGCGCCGTCTCGGGTACGCCGGGAGCGAACGCCAAGGCTGCTCATGAGATGGGAGTAATGACGGCACGGGTTAGCGAGCAACTCCGCGGGCTTGCCCGCCAGCTACTTCCTCCACTGCTCGATGACATCGGCCTCGGAGCCGCACTTCGTCAACTCGCCGACGACTTCAGCGCCCGCTCCGGTATTCCCACCTTCGCCCAGCCGGTGGAAGTGGGCGGAGTCGGTCTCCCGGAGGCGGATCTGGCGCTGTTTCGGGTGGCTCAGGCCGCCCTCCGCAACGCCGAGAGACATGCGGCCGCGACGAGGGTCGACATCGGTCTCCGCCGGATCGGATCGCGGATCTCTCTGACGGTCCGAGATGACGGGATCGGACTGCCGACTTCTCCAGTCAGGCACGCTTCGGGAACTGGGTTCGTCGAGATGCGCAGTCGACTGTGGTCACTTGGGGGACGGCTAGAAGTGCGAAGTGCACCGGGTAAAGGCACCATCGTCGCTGCCTCCGTCCCTGTCACGCGAAGGACGGGGACGCATGCTCCTCCGCTGGCGTGGGCCTAGCAGATGGATGTTTTGGGGATCCCGATTCCCGCCCCGGAAACAGAGATTCCGGGAATCGTGTCGACGTCCCCGTGGGCGAGCGCCAGGATCGGACAGCGTTCGAACATCGACTCTTGGGCAAGCTGACCGAACGCAGGCGTATCTATCCAACCTAGGCCAGACCCTGATCGCTGCCCTCGCAAGAGATTGAACTACTCATGACCGGCAGGCTTCGATACTCCTCAACCACTTCGGGTGACTGTCAGCGTCCACCATCCTGGTGGACTAAGGCCCACAGTGGGTGGGAGTTGGGGAAAGCAGAGTGCCATCGGGAATCCTCCAGGTAGGGAAGAAACACCGGAGAGAGGAACCCAATGGCCAGAACCAGCATGGGGTCCTGGGAGAGGATTCGCCGGCGGCCGGGCTGAGTTCCCAGCGGGTCCCGTTTCACCTGTCGACTGCCTCGGGCGCGCCGGCGGTGCCGGCGGGCGCTGGACCCAGCCAGAGCTGACGCTCGAACTCGATCTTGAGTACAACCGTCGTTCTGGTGGCCCGAACCCCGGGGAGTTCCTTTATCCAGTCCACCAGGGCCAGGAGTGCCTCGGTATCGGCGGCGCGCACCTTGAGGAAGAAGGAGAGGTCTCCAGCGATGCTGTGGCACTCGTCGACCTCCTTGCGCTGGCGCAGGCGAGCGGCCAGCGTGCCCCCGGTGACGTCCGCCTCCACGCCCACGAAGGCGGTCACCGGCCGGCCCACCGCCCGGGCATCGAGCTCGAGTGTCCAGCCCCGGATGACCCCGTCGCGCTGAAGCCGGCGAATCCGCTCGTGAACTGAGGAGGGCGAAAGTCCGGCCGCCTGGCCTACCCGGGCCAGGGTGGTGCGGGCGTCCGCCTGAAGGGCGCGGAGGATCGCCGAATCGGTTTCGTCTAGGTAGGGATCCGATGAGACGTCATCGAATTTTCTTCGGGTGCTTTGCATTGCATTCTCCTCTGCCAGATGATCTAACCAATGACACGGAACATTCTCCTGGATCTGATGAAGGGATGGCGAATTTTAGCTGGTCGCCTGACGTCCCCGCGGCAGCTGGCCATAACCGGCTTGGTGCTGGCAGCCGCCGCTTGGGGGATCAGCTTCGTGGTGACCCGCGGAGCAGTCACCGATTACCCGGTGGTCGGCTTCCTCTTCCTCCGATTCGCCGTCGGCGCGGCCGTATTGGCCCTGGTGGCTCTCGCCTCCCCCAGCTCGCGGCGGGGATGGCGGGTAGCCCCCAAGGGGCTGCTCCTGCTCCTCGGAGCGGTGTTGGCGGTCGCCTACCTGGCCCAGACGGTAGGCCTCGAGCTGGGGGCGGCTCCCGGGGTGGCTGCCGCACTCACCAGCTTGGTGGTAGTGATCACGCCGGCCCTGGAGTGGGCACTCCAGGGGAAGGCCCCGGACGTCCGGGTGACCTCCGGAGCGGCCCTGGCCATCGCCGGCACCCTCCTGGTCTGCCTGACGGTACCCGGGCCGAGCACCGCCGCCCATCCCCACGCCGTCCTGGGCATGGTCATGGAGGCGGCCGCAGCGGCCGCGTTCTCGCTTCAGGTCGTGCTCGTGGGCCGGCTCGGGTCTCGGGTTCCAGCGGTCGCGCTGGGTGCCTGGCAGCTCCTGGCGCTGGCCGCGGTGCTGGCCCTGGCGGTACCGTTCAGCGGCGGGCTGGCGATGCCCTCGGCTAGCGTCCTGGCCGACATCGTTTTCTGCGGTCTGGCGGCCTCCGCGTTCGCCTTCGCGGTCCAGGCGGCAGCCCAGCAACACGTCTCGAGCTCGGGGGCCGCCCTGATCATGGCCATCGAGCCGGGCATCGCCATGGTCGGGGGGGCGGTCGCCGGGATGCAGGCCCTGACGCCGCTCGCCCTGCTGGGATTGGTCCTGCTCTCGGGGGGATCCGCGGCTCAGGGCGGCGGGCGGGCGTTCCGGCTCCTCCGGCAGCTAGTCTCGCCCCGGCGCCTGCGACCCGTCTGAGGCGGCACCGGCGAATCGGGAGGTGGCTGGGACCGGATCAGACCAACCGGGCGGGTCGCCTGCCAGGCCAGCTCTCCCCAGCCCCGCCCGACCTTTTCCGGTCCCGAGACCCACTGGGTGGGGAACCTCGCCCGACGACGGCGGGGTTCGCGCCGGGCCCGGGACCTTGGAGCAGCTCCAAAACGGCCGCCAGATCGGACGGGTAGATCATCGCCTGGCTCTGACACAGCTCCGCCTGAGTCCACCATCGATACTCGACCACCACCCGACGTTCAGTCGCCGTCCAGCCCGCCTGGCTCAGTTCAAAACGAGAGCAGCGAACGGCGAAGAACTCCTCCTCCTGGGCGTAGCGCACGCCCTCAAACTCGTGCTCAACGTGGCGGCGGAGAACGACGGGACCGATCCTCGCCACCGCCAGCCCAGTCTCCTCCTTCAGCTCCCGGCGGGCGGCCGACTCCGTCGACTCGCCTGGATCGATGCCGCCTCCCGGCGTGAACCACCAGGTGCCCGCCTGGGGTCGGCCGGGATCGCCGCCGCGGAAAAGGAGCACCGTCCCCTCCTCACTGATGAGAAACACCCGCGCTGCTCGACGGCTGCGGACCTCCAAGCCGATTTCCTCATTCACCTGTCCGCGGGGATCATCACCCTTCGGTGCGAGTGAAGGCCCGCGGGCCGACTGCCTCTCGGTCGCGTTCCGGGTCCCAATCGGGGCCGGTCGCGTTTCGACCGCCCGCCCCGGGCACGAGGCTCGGGGAGGGAGGCTACCCCCGACCGCCGAGCCAGACCATGGACGGAGCTAGACTTCCGGTGGAGATGACCGCTTTCGATTTCGAGGTGGGCCACGGCGACCACCGGATCGCTGGCTGGCGCGCCGGTCAGGGCCCAGCCGTGGTAGTGCTCCACGGTGGCCCCGGGCTATCGGAATACACTGCGAGCCTGCTCCCTGAGCTGGAGGACGGCTACTCGGTCGTGCGCTTTCAGCAGCGGGGGATCGCCCCGTCGACCACTGCGGGGCCCTTCGCCGTGGAGAACCAGGTGGACGACACCATCTCGGTGATCGACGGGCTCGGCCTGGGTCGCCCTCTCGTGATCGGCCATTCCTGGGGCGGGCACCTGGCCATGCACCTGCTGGCCTCCCGGCCGGGCCGGCTGGCGGGGGCACTGGTGATTGATCCTCTGGGTGCTGTTGGGGACGGGGGCGAGGCCGACCTGGGCCGCATCCTCGGAGAAAGGGCCACCCCCGAGGCAGCCGCCCGATCGGAGGCGCTGGACCAGCGGGCACTCCGAGGAGAAGGCACCGCCGCAGATCAGATCGAGGGTCTGCGCCTGGTCTGGCCGGGCTACTTCGCCGACCCCGCGACCGCCCCGGCGATGCCCGATCTGGAGATCTCCATCGCCGCATACTCCGAGACCTTCACCTCGATCCGCCAGCACTTCGAGCGGGGGACCCTGGAGTCGGCCCTGCCGCGAACCAGCCTCCCGGTGCTGTTTCTCCTCGGCGCCCAGAGCCCGATCCCAAACTCCTACGGACTGGCCAGCGCGGCGCTCATCCCCGAGGCCGAGGTGACTATCCTGCCCGGCTGCGGCCACTTCCCCTGGTTGGAGCGGCCAGGAGCGGTCCGCGCCGCGCTGGACCGGCTCAGTTCCCGGGTGGTGGCGGGCGCCTAATCCCCGACCGGGGGCGGCGCGGATCGGCCAAGGTGGCGGGCGAGGAACTCGAAGGCCCTGGGGTAGGCGTCCAGCCGATTCACCCTCTTGGCCAATCCGTGTCCTTCATCGGGATAGACGACCAACTGGCACTCCACCCCGTTCGCCGCGAGACCGTCCCGCAGCTGGCGGGCCTCACTGAGCGGCACCCGGGGGTCGTTGGCACCGTGGATGATGAAAATGGGCGCCTGCATGGCCTCGATTCGGCTCAAAGGTGAGATCGATTCCAGGAACGCGCGATCGTCCTCCAGCGAGCCATACTCGCGCTCACGCAGCATCCGGCGATAGGAGGAGGTGTTCTCCAGAAAGGTGACCAAAGACGAAATGCCCACAATGTCGACCCCGGCCGCCCAGAGCTGGGGTTGAAAGGCGAGGCCGGCGAGCACCATGTAGCCGCCATATGACCCACCCCAGAGGGCGACCCGGGTGGGGTCCAGCCCCAGGCTGGGCAACCAGGCATGGATCGAGGCGAGGTCTCTGACCGAGTCAAATCGAAGCCGCACGTCATCGGCCGAGTACCAGCGCCGGCCAAATCCGACCGAGCCGCGCACGTTGGGAACCAGAACCGTGTGCCCGGCGGCCGCCAGGGCCTGCACGATGGGAAGGAAGCGTCGTACCGACTGGCCTTCAGGGCCGCCGTGGATGTACAGGACGGATGATCCCGTCAGATCGGCTTCGGCTCCTCGTGACCCCGGGTAGACGAAGCAGGGCACCCTCTCCCCGTCCGGGGTGGGAACGCGGTGGAAAGCTGGTTGCACCAGCTCGGCCCTGGCGGTAGGCAGCCCCGACTGGGCCAGGGTGGTAAAGGCGCCCGTCTCGGCGTCGATCCGCAGGATGTCTCCGGGCAGGCTCGGGCTGGTGAAGGAGAGAGCCAGAAAGCGCCCGTCCGGGGACCAGATCGGCTCGGGCAGGGTGGAGTCGCCAGCCCAACCCTCGGCAGGCAGCTCGACCCCCCGCAGCCGGGCGCCCTGGGCGGACTCGTGCAGGCTGGCCCGGACCGCCCCGTCGTGGTTGGTGAGGACGAAGAGCAGCTTCCCGTCCGGCGAGGGCCAGCCGGCGACGTCATGGCCGCGGTCGGCCACCAGCTCGGTCCACTCACCCGTAGCCGGGTCGAGCCGGGCCACCACGGTGAACTCGCGATCCCGATCCGTGGTCACGATCAAGGTCCCGTCGCGGAGCCAGCGAGGGCAGCTGTGCTGGCCGGGCTGATTCGGGTCGGTGAGCTCACGCAGCCGGCCGGTGGCGAGTTCCACCAGGAGCAATTGCTGCGACATCGGCTGCCTTGACGAGCGCACCAGCACCGCCTGGATACCATCGGGGGCGACGGCCACGTCCTCGATTGCGCCCCCGGCTTGGTAGAGGAGGGTCTCGGCGCCGCTGGTGACGTCGCGAACGATCACGTCGAAGTCGACCTGGTTGCGCCGGTTGGTGGCATAGACGATCCGGTCGACTCCGACCGTAGTCAGGTTGTGGAAGTAGCGCTGGTCGCGGACCAGGGGTTCCAGCTCCGCGAGCCCGACCGGGCGCGCCGGGGCCTCCTCCAGGCGGAGCCGGGAGAGCTGACGGCGCTCGTCACCACCCTGGTCGTGGCAGACGACCACCGAGCGAGTGCCTGGCAGGTACCCCCCGCTGCACGCCCCGGGAAGGTTGGTCAGCTCGGTCCTCGCCCCGTCGGGGGCCAGCTCGACCAACTGCACAGACCCCAATCCGTCGTGCCCCGCCAGGACGCGCCCTTCGCCATCGACGTCAAACGCCAGCCAGACAGGCAGCCGGAGCAGATCTTGGATCTCCACTTCCACCTGCAGGATCCTACGGGGTGGCCCGACGCCGGGGGCGCGGCCCACGGCCGCCGCTCTCTTCCGGCTTCCCCGCCTCTTGCCGCCTGGGATGCGGCGCTGTAGCCTTCAGACGTCGCCGAGCCTTTTGGGGGATCCAGTCAATGGCCGTCGCCAACAAGATCGTCGGTAGCGCCATGCAAATGGTGGTCTGCCAGTTGGAGGCGGGGCAAACGGTCTACGCCGAGGCCGGCCGTTTCCTCTGGAAGACAACCAACGTCTCGCTTGAGACCAGGCTCTCCAAGCCCAGCGCGGCCGCGGTCGGCGGGGGCGGCGGGGGCGGGCTGCTGGGCAAGGCGATGGATGTGGGCAAGCGGGCTCTGGCCGGTCAGAGCCTGGCCTTTCAGTACTTCACCGCAGTCGGTGGCAGCGGCTTGGTCGCCTTCGCCGGCACCCTGCCGGGAGAACTCCGTGCACTCGAGCTGGACGGATCCACCGGGTGGCTGACCGAGAAGGCTGCCCTGATCGCAGCCGAAGCGAGTGTCGAATTCGACATCGCCTTCGCCGGAGTGCGCACCGGACGCAGAGGCGGGTCTGGGTTCGTGCTGGAGAAGTTCACCGGTCAGGGCACCCTGCTGATTGCGGCGGCCGGCAACTTCCTCGATGTGAACCCAGCCAAATACGGGGGCAAGATTCAAGTTCACACCGGCTGCCTGGTGGCCTTCCAGGACACCGTCCGATACAGCGTGGAGTACATCGGCGGCTTCAACGCCCAGACCGCCATGACCGCCGTGCTGGGCGGTGAGGGGATCAACCTGGCCACCCTGGAAGGCGACGGGTCGGTGATCCTGCAATCGGTCAACCTGCACGGGCTGGCCGAGACTCTCCAGAAGTTGGTCGGCGATCCGGCCGATGACAAGGGCCGGGCCGGCGTCAGCGGATTGTTTAACTAGCGCCGCTCAAGCACGACAGGAGGGTCGTAATGGGATTGATGGACAAACTCAAGGTGCAGGCCGAGCAGATGGCGGTCAAGGCCCAGCAGGGCACGGCTCAGGTTCAGGCGAAGTTCGACACCGTACAGGCCAAGCGAGTTGCGGACTCTCTCCTTCGGGACCTGGGAGCCGCCTACTACGGAGAGCAGCGCCAGAGCGGACCTCACGACGCCGTCGAGAAGGCGCTCGCCGCCGTGGACTCCCATGCCGCGCAGACCGGGCCGGTGGACGTCTCCACGACCGGCCCGCAGCCAACGCCGACCCAGGCGGCGCCTTCGTCTGGCCCCCCGCCTGCGGGTGACTTCAAGCTCGACGACCTCTAGGGTCTCAGGGCGCCCGATGAGGACTCGGGGCTTCTCCGCTGCCCACCCAGAGAGCGGAGTTAGCCGCCCTCAGGTGTCCGGGCCGAAACATGGGGAGATCCGCCGCCGACTCGGTCGCAAGCCGGCACTCGTCGCCGGGGCAAATTCGGGGAGTTCGGGGAGTTAAGGTTCGATCGCCAGCGTGATCTCGTTCATCTTGACGAGCCTCGACAGGTTCTACCAAGGGATGGCGGGCGAACTCGACTGGCAGGTGGTCGATGCCCAGTTCAGCCGCTTCGCGGCCGATCAACTGGACGAGGCGAGCGCGCTCCTTTTTGGCCGATCGAAGTGCCAGCACATGGCTGCCTACTCGCCCACCACGCAGGCTTTGCACAATGACCCTGGCATCACCTCGCGGATGGACCGGATGACCAAGGTTGTCTATTCGAGCACCCTGTCGCGTGCCAAATTGAGCGGACGACGCTTGTCTCCGGCGGTGCCGACGATGATGTGGCGGCACTGAAGTCGCAACCCGGTGGTCCTCTGCTGATTCTGGGGGGCCCGCACCAGTCCGGTTCCCTCGCCCGGGCCGCGCCCTTGGATGAGCTGCGGCTCAGGGTCTACCCGGTGATCCTGGGCCAAGGCCACTCTTTATTTGAGGGCCCCGATCAGCGTCTCGATCTTGGTCTTCTCCGGACGAGACAGTTCGACTCCGGAAATCCCCTGCTCACCTATCAGCCTCAGCCCTCGTCCGTCTGAGGCTGAGTCGTCGCCCGTCCTCGATGTCTACGTGAGGGAGAGCCCCTGCCTGCGCGTTTCGGGTGTTGGCCATGGGGCGGCGGGGCATCCTCGTCGCCCAGTTCGGGCCCACCCGCGGAGTTCTTGATCCAGAACTCGTTGAGTTGCCAGTCGCGCATCTCGACTCGGGAGGCTTCTGCCTGGCCCCGATGCTGAGCCCGAGGCGAGCTGCCTGCTCCATTTCTCCGCCCGTCGCGGCCACTCCCGACCCGGAGGCGCCTTAACCCGCACTTCGCTCTAGGTCCCACAGTACCCAGGATGAGTTCACCGCCTGACGACCTTAACGGTGTCCCTGACGGGGGAGTGCGGGCGGCCCTACGGTCGCGCTCGTTCTCGACCCTACTGGCCGGCTACGCAGTGTCCGCCATCGGGGACGGGATGACGGTGGTGGCGCTCGCCTGGTTGGCCATCGTCCTGGCTCACGGCCACGGCACCGGGGTCCTCGTGGGGGCTGCCATCGCCGCCTACACGCTCCCCGGCATGGTGGCCGGGATGGGCCTGGGCCGCATCCTCAGCCGTTGGGATCCTCGGTCACTGGTACTCGCGGACGCGCTGCTGAGGGCGGGGTCTCTGGGCCTGGTTGCGGTGGGTGCGGTGCTCGGGATACTGACCCCTCTCGAGTACGTCGGGCTGCTCGCCGTCTCCTCCCTGCTCGGGCTTCTCGGCGTCACCGGGGCCCTCACCTCGGTGGTCGAACTGCTCCCCGAATCTCAACACGTCGCCGGTAACTCCCTGATCACAGTGGCGAGCTTCGCCGCCTATATCGCTGGCCCCGCTCTGGCCGGTTTGGTCATCGCCCTCGCTGGTCCCGGCCCCGCGATCGGTGCCGACGCTGCCAGCTACGCGGTGCTGGCCGGAGCGGTGGTCCTCAGCCGCCGCATACAGCGGCCGCCCGCGCCCACCAGCGAGGCGCAGAGCATGGTCCGAGCCTTGGGCGCACTTCGCCGGCAGCCATCCGTGCTCGGTATCACTGTTCTCTGCGTCGTCTTCTTCGGCCTCTACGGCCCGGTCGAGGTGGCCCTGCCCGTTTTCGTCTCGCAGACCCTTCACGCTGGCCCGGGCGTGCTTGGTGGCTACTGGACCCTCTTCGCCATCGGAGCCACCGCCGGCGGCCTCGGGGCTTCATATGTTCAGCGCTTCGGTCTTTGGAGGGTCGCGGTAGCCGTCATGGCAGCGTGGGGGGCCTGCCTGGTGCCGTTCGGGTTTGTCGATTCCGTCTTCGTCGGGTTCGCCGCCCTGGCCGTCGGGGGCCTGGTCTACGGGCCCTTCCTGCCTCTCAAGAAAACGATCATTCAGCGCCACAGCCCACCCGGTTCGCTCACTGCCCTGGCCGCCGCCAGCGCCATCCTGACGCTACCGGCCTCCCCGATCGGAACCGCTCTCGGCGGACCTTTGGTGGCCACCATCGGGCCGGCTCCCACCCTCCTCGCGTCGGGACTCGCCACCATCGCGGCGGCGGCCGTGGCGGCAGTGATTCTCGTTATCCACCAGGGCAAGCGGTCCCGGCAGTTGGGAGCTACACCACCGGTTCCTGGCTGACGAGCGGGGCGGGCTCCGACTCCGGACCGCAGGTGGTTCTCGACTCCTCGCGGAACCTCCCTTTCTTCCGGACGCGTGACCGGGGTCACGCGGCTGCGATCGCCGCCGGTACGGCGAGGCCGGGAAGGCAGGCGGTGAACCGGAAGCCGATCAGGCTGCTGAAAGGAATGATGATCTCGGCTCCACCCTGCTGTTGCTTCAGCGAAAAGTCGAGCCCGGCGCCCAGTTCCGTGCCCACCACGACCCCGACCTCCGCTCCCAAGAGCGAGATGACGACCGCCGCCGGGCCCTACCAGCGGGCTCGAACCCCGCCAACCCCCAGGCAGTGGTGCAACCAGAAGAACCCGGACCGGGACCGGTCGGTAGCTCTCCTCGGGGTTTCCTGGGACCCGGGCCTCCTGCCCTCGGCCGGACTCGGAGAGTCAGGCCCCTGAGTCGGATGTCTCATGAGCTGGGCCACCGGGCGAATTCGAATCGTCAAACCTGGAACAAGTTCGGCCGCGTGAGCAATGCCGTGGGGACGCTGGGGAGCTTCCGGAATCTGCCTGAGGTCGGCCCCGGCTCGAAGTCGCCTGCGGTCCCTCCCCTTCTAGGCGAACTTCCGGCGCTGGTCCCGCCGGTATGCGTAAACGGCGAGTCCGCCGAGAACCAGAGCCCAGACCGCAGTCCAAAGGGCGGCATGGAGCGCCGTTTCGTTGGCGGCGCCAACCGCATTCCAGCCCAGTTGCCCGACTTGGTACAGCGGCAGGTAGGGCGCGATCGTCCGGACCAGCGACGGCAATTGGCTGAGCGGGATCAGGATCCCGGATGCGAACGCCATGGGCAGGTAGATCAGGCTGGCGAGCGCGGGGGCCAGGTTGCCCGAGCTTCCCAGATAACCGATCGTCAGCCCCAGCCCCAACATGGGGATGGCCCCGTAGAGGAGGGCCAGGATGAGCAGCAACCAATGCGTCGGCGGCAGACTGACTCCGGCCAGAGCCCCGACTAGAAGCAGCACCACCAAGGCACTGGTGGCAAGAACCAAACCACCCACCATGGTCGCCGCGATCGCGATCCAACCCGGTAGGGGACTCGCCCGCTGGAGGAGGTCCAATTTGCGCGCCCGGGTCTGAGCTTGGCCTATGCCCACGTTGTAGACCAGCACGTTGCTCACCGCATACGCGCCCAGGGAGGCCAGGATGTAGGCCCCCACCGACACGTGTCGGAACATCTCCTGGTGCAGTCGGGGCAGGCCGAAGAAGGCGAAGAACATCACCGGAAGCCCGATGGTGAAGATCGCGAACAGAGGGATGCGCCAGTAGCCCAGCAGAACCGCCCTGATCTGCACGACGAGGAGACGAGGCAGTGCCACGGGCCGGTTGATAGCGTCGACTCTCATACAGTCTCCGGGTTGTGGGGAGGGTCGGATCCCCGGTTTGCGGTCAGGCTGACGAACGCCTCTTCGAGATCGGCCCCGACGACCTCCAGGTTCTGGAGGTCCCATCCCCGGCGAAAGATCGCCGCCAGGGCTTGCTCGGGTTGGCTGCTGTGGAACCGCACCCGCTGCTCGCGCAGCTCCAGACCCGAGATCGGGAGGCCCACGAAGTCCTCCGCGGTAGGAGCGGGAGTGACGGTGAATGTGACCCTCCGACCCGCCACCCGGGACTTGATGGCGGCCGGGCTGTCGTCCGCGATGATTACCCCCTGATCGATGACGACGACTCGATCGGCGATCTGGTCCGCCTCCTCCAAGTAGTGGGTGCTGAGGATGACCGTCCGCCCTTCGGACGCATACCTCCGGATGTCGCCGATGAAGGCACGGCGTGACTCGACATCCATGCCCGCGGTGGGCTCGTCCAGGAACAGAGCCTCGGGGTCGCCGCAGATAGCCAGCGCGTAGTAGAGGCGCTGGCGCTGCCCACCCGAGAGAGCGGTGATCTTTCGGTTGGCGAGTTCGGCCAGGCCCGCGAACTCCAGGACTCGCTCCGTGGGCAAGGGCCGCGGGTAATAAGCGCGGAAGATGGACACCGTCTCCGCCACCTTGAGCACGTCGTTCACCCCCGACTCCTGGAGCATGACCCCGCAGCGGCTGCGGGCGGCCCGGTCGCCCGGGTCAAGCCCGAACAACCGAACCCGGCCGGCAGTGGGGCGACGCATGCCCAGCATGAGACCGATCGCCGTCGTCTTGCCGGCCCCGTTCGGCCCGAGCATGGCCACCACCTCACCGGGTTGGATGGTGAGGCTCAATCCGTGCAATGCCTCCAGGCGACCGTAGCTCTTGCGAACGTCCAAGAGCTCCACTGCGGCACCCGGCGTGGTGGGTAACGTGCTCATGCCAGGAGAGCCGAAACGTTGCCAGCGAGCTCGGCACCGCGCCGCTGGACTCCCCTGCTCTTGGTGAACCTCAAGCCTTGGAGGTCGATCCGGGTGCTCCCACGGAGAGCTTCGGCGCCGTCCTCTAGGGCAATGCCGTCCCCCCTGGCCCGGAGCGGCCCCGGGGCGCCGCCATGGCTCACGACTCGCGGCATCATTCGGCCTTCACCGGAACGGCGGCCGGGGATCGAGATCTCGGGGTAGCCCGAGGTATCCATCAGCGTCGTCGAGGGAAGGTCCTGGTTTGGCTTGGGCTTCCCCAAGCGGTAGCCCCCGGCATGGGGGTCCGCCCCCAGTGCCTGGCCCCTCGAGACCCCGGCGATCCGGACGGCGCCGTGCCTGATCCGGAGTCTGCCAGCGACGGCGGGCGGCCGGGATCGCCCGGTGAGGTTGGCACCTCCCCGCCCCGGCTCGGGTTCGAGCCGGTGGCCATGGAGTTGAGGAGGGTTCTGCGGAAGAATCACCGGAGCTGGCTGGGCCGTCATAGGTCCTCCTGATCGGAGCCGTGATCGCGTGGGGCAAGCAGTACCCGCAGAGCTGCGGTGTACTCCTCGAATGCCAGCCGGCCGGCCCCCGTCAGAGTGACGAAAGTGACTGGGGTGCGGCGTCGATAGGCCTTGGAAATCGTTATGTATCCGGCGTCCTCGAGCTTGCGCAGGTGGGTTGACAGGTTGCCAGCAGTCATGCCCACCAGATCCTGGAGCCGAGGGAACGTGACGCTGTCCCCAGGGGGCAAGACGGAGAGCGCCACCGTGACCCGGAGGCGACCCTGAGCGTGGATGACCGCGTCGAGATCAGGGAGGGCACGCTTCCCGATCACGGCCGCGCTGGCTGGGGACGCCGGTCACCGGCCAGCGCGACAGCGGCCCCGATAAGGAAGCCGCCTCCCCCTGCCAATGACAGCACGGCGAAGTTCCCCGGGACCCCCGCCGCGACACTGGCAGCGCCGGTTATCAACACCCACACCCCGAGCCAGTATTGGCGGCGGTCTTCCCAAAGCATCCCCCCGGCTAGGTAGAGGAGCCCGACCACCAGTAGAGAGCTCCCTGGCCACAGAAGCGTCGCCAGGCGGGGCGGAAGTCCCTCATTCTCAAGGGCGAGATCGAGCGCAATCAGGCCGACAAAGGCGAGAAGCCAGGACCACCCGTACAGTGCCGCACTACGCCGCGACGGGCCACTAACCCCACGGCCGCGTCGGACCTGCTCGCCGAAGGACACGACGGCGGCTACGGCGAATAGAAGCAGGAAGACGGACGTGACGAGGGGGGCTGGCAGGGCCCCGCCGAGACCCCGATGGGAGGTGAGGTAGAGGGCTCCAAAACCAACCAGCCACGCCACCCCCCACACCGCGAGGATCAGCGCCGGTGCGACATACAGGCTCCGGGCGGCCTTCTCTCGCTGGGCTTCGATCAGGGCCAGCGACTCTTCCGGCGAGAGGTGGGACTCATCGCCGAGATCGGAAGACCGCTCTGATCGCTGACTGTCATCCATCGCGGGGCACTCCTTAGTGCTGACTAATTGGTATCGCAAAGTACTTTACGTCTGCGGGAGCGTAGCACTCCCTGCCGTCTTCGGGCGTTGGACTGGCATGAGCGCCAAAGCCCAGGACCGGTCAGGGCCTGGATGACCGCCCGGTCGTAGTGGCATGAAGGGCAACCGACCATGACTCGCCCAACCTCACTTCGCGGTGCCCCAAATCGGACCTGGGCCTCCCAACGCGCGTAGCGCGAAGCTCTCCGCCGCTTCCTACCGGCTCTTCACTCGCCGGTCTGCCCATCAATCGACTCGCGGATCAGGTCCGCGTGGCCGTTGTGGCGGGCGTATTCCTCGATCATGTGCACGAGGACCCACCGGAGCGAGACCTTTCCCTGGCCGCCCCAGGCCGAGTGGGTCTCGTCGAGCGCCGGACCTTCACCACGGGTGAGTTGGGACTCGACGACGCTCCGCGACCTCGCGACTCGCTCGGCCCAAAGGGCCCTTAGTTCGTCGCCGGAGTCGTCCGCCGCGCTGTGCCATTCCCAATCCGGGTCGGTCGCGGTGTCCGCGCTGGCCCACGGCTCCGGGGCGGGCTCACCGCCGATCACCTCCGTGAACCAGTAGTCCTCCACATAGGCAAGGTGCTTCAAGAGCGCCCCCAACGTCATCGTGGTCGGCGGAAGTGCCACCTGCAACTGGTCGTCGCTCAGCCCCCGGCACTTCCACTCCAGCGTCGCGCGCTGGTAGTCAAGAAAGCCCAACAGCGTCGCGGACTCCCGAGCCCCTTGGGGTGGCATGGGCCGTCCATGCTCGTCCGAATCCACCTCCGCCACATATTTCATCCTAGCAGCGGTAAGTGGCGCTGGCGAAGCCCGGGTGGTCGTCATCGCGGAGGCTTGGGACGCCCTCCCCTCAGGACCCACCAACTAGGCAGCGAACGTCGCCTCCTCGGGAGGCAGCTTCGGCACAGGCAGAGGGGCGACGCCGAACTCGCTCCTCGGAGCGCAGACTGCCGATCGGCGTCCCCGAGCGTGGGCAAGGAGAACGAGCCGAAAACTGACAGACCGGACCGCATCCGACCCTACCCTTGGGGAGGGTGGGATGGGCCGCGTCCGCCAGGGCTCAGACCTCGACCACCTCGGGCACGGCCACCTCGGGCTCCAGCTCACGCACCCACTCGGGCACGTCGGACGCCGCCGCGGCGACGCGGGCAGCCGCGCGCCTTCCACGAATCGCGACCGCGAGGATCAGCACGGTCGCGCCGACGAAGAGGGTGGAGGCGATGAAGGCGTGGTCGGCACCGACCACGAATGCGGCGCGCGCGGCTGCCTCCGACCGCCCAGCCACCACGCGACCCGCCGATCCGAACACCGACACCAGCACCGCCAGGCCGAGTGCGCCACCCGCCTGCTGCATCACGTTGACCAGCCCAGACGCCGCGCCGGCGTCCTCCTGGCGCACGCCGGTCAGGGAGGCGCTGGTCAGCGACACGAACGCCAGCCCGTTGCCGGTCCCGAAAAGCAGTATCGGGAACAGCAGGTCGAGGTATGTGCTCGACGCCGACAGCTGCGTCATCAGCAGCATCGCGAGGGTCGAGAGGCTGAAGCCTGCCACCATCAGGGGCTTGCCTCCGAACCGCTCGATCAATCGCCGAGCGCTGAGCTGCGACATCGCGAAGAGCGCCACGCTGAAGGGGAGGAAGGCCAGGCCCGTCTGGAGCGGTCCGTACCCGAGCACGTCCTGGAGAAACTGCGTGAGAAAGAAGAACATTCCGAACATGCCGGCCACGAGGAACAGCCGTGCCACGTAGGACGCGTTGCGGCTGCGGTCCGCGAACAGGCGCAGGGGCGTGATCGGCTCAGATGCGCGCCTTTCAAGCGTCACGAAGAGCCCGACTAGCACGAGACCTAGCCCGAAGGCCCCGATGGTCAGCGGATCGCTCCAGCCGTTGCTCGCCGCTCGCACGAACCCGTAGACGAGAGAGGTAATCCCGACGGTCGAGGTCACCGCGCCCAGCACGTCGAAGTGCCCATTGCGGCGCGGCGTCTCGGTCAGGGAGCGACGCGCGAGCGCGACCACGACCAGGCCGACTGGGACGTTGACGAACAGTACCCAGCGCCAGGAGGCAACCTGGGTCAGAATCCCACCGAGGATCAGCCCCACCGCGCTGCCCCCGATCGAGACGGCAGTGTAGTAGCCGAGCGCGCGCAGGCGCTCACGGCCCTCCGGGAACATGATCATGAGGAAGGCCAGCGCCGAGGGTGCCGCAAGGGCTCCACCCACGCCCTGCAGCGCGCGCGCCGCGAGCAGAAGGCCCGCGTCCGGAGCCAGCCCGCCGAAGAGCGAGGCGAGGGTGAAGAGCCCAATGCCTGCCGTGAACACCCTCTTGCGGCCAAGCAGGTCCCCCGCGCGGGCGCCGAGAAGGAGGAAGCCGCCGAAGGCGAGGGTGTAGGCGGTGATCACCCAGGAGAGGCTCGCTGGCGAGAAGTCGAGCGCGTTGGCGATGTCGGGGAGGGCGATATTCACGATGGTGGCGTCGAGCACCACCATCAACTGAACGGCAAGGACGATACCTAGCACCAGGCCAGGGCGGGAACGGCGCGGGGTCACCGGGGTGTCTCGGCGGAAGAGGGCTGGGGTGGCGGGCATGGGGCTCCTTGAGGTGGTAAGATGACGAAACGGAAGCTTCCTCCGCTATTATACGGAGGCTCCCTCCGTTTTGCAAATCAGGATAATGGTGGCCCAGTCGTGAGCCGAGAAGTCGCAGCGGTGGAAGCCCGGTCGGTCGGGTCCGATGGGGCTCGATCCAAGGACCGTCCCCTCCGCGCCGATGCGGTTCGCAACCGGGAGCTCCTGATCACTGCCGCAGGGACCGCCTTCTCCGTTCACGGGGCCGAGGTGCCCCTTGAGGACATCGCGCGCCAGGCAGGTGTCGGCATCGGCACCCTCTACCGGCACTTCCCCACCCGCGACTCACTCGTCGAGGCGGTTTACCGGCACGAGGTCGACGTTCTGGTCGAGAGCGCTGACGAGTTGCTGGAGACTCTCCCTCCCGACCGGGCGCTCGAGGAGTGGCTGCAGCTCTTCGTCCGTCACGTCGCCACTAAGCGAGGCATGCTGTCCGTGCTCAAGCCGATGCTGGGCAGCAACCCCAGCTTCTTCGGGGAGAGCAAGGGCCGCGCCACCGCTGCCGCCGCCAAGCTCCTGGAGGCAGGGGTGGCCGCCGGCACCGTCCGCGCCGATGTCGAGGGCGCCGACCTGCTGCGCGCCGTCGGGGGCATCTGCATGTCGACGGACCAGGAGCGGGCCGACACCTCCGATCGCCTGGTGCGCCTGCTCTTTGACGGCCTGCGCCACGGGACCGCTGCCGACGCACCGGTATCGGCAGCGGCCTCCACTGAGGCTCCGTCCGCCTAGCCGAACTTGGGCTCGACCTTCACAGCCACCTAGACCAACGGCGGGGATCTGAACGGGCGGCTGCTCCGAGTGCATGCAGAGCAGCGAGCCGCCACCGCCCTGGCACCGGCTGGGCCACCACCCCCCGTGGTCCTAGTCCCGCCCGCCGTCAGAGCTCCCCTCCTGCCAGAAAGCCTCAGGACCGTTGGTGATCAGCTCATTGCACCCTTCGTGATCGCCCAAAAGGCTCCCAGCCCGGCGGGAGGAAGACGGCACAGCTTCAGAGTCGCGGGGCACCGCCGCGACCCCACTTCATTGGCTCCCTAAGTGTGTCCAGGCCGCCACAGCGCACCGATCGGCGCCAAAAGCCTCACTTCGGCTGGCAAAAACGCCCCCAGACCACCGTGCTGAAGCAATCACGCAACTCCCTAAGCACCGACCCTAGTGGGGTTGTTGCCAGGTTTCCTTTGGCACCGCTGCCGACTTCAGTCTGGTGCACCGACCCCGCTGTATCGGCGAGGCTCGTACCCGCTGGGAACGGAATGGAGGAGTTCGGGCGACCGTCGCGGCTGCATTCCACCGTCGGTTTTAAGTGCCGAGAGGCAACGCTGGACGAGCTCCAAGACCCCATCTACGTAGTACCAGCGGTCTGCCCCCTCCGGTCCGAAGGCGGAAGACAGCACGCCGCTTCCCACGGCGTGTCGCAGAACTGCTACAGTACCGAAATGGACGACATCCCAGCTCGGGAGCTCCGCAACGACGTCAGTGGCGTACTTCGGCGAGTCGAGTCCGGAGAGCACCTCCGTGTGACCGTAAGCGGACGCCCGGTCGCCGAACTCAGCCCGCTGCCAGCGCGCCCGACGATGATCCTCTGGGATGATTTGGTGAACGGGAGTCAGCTCTGGCGCGCCGATGCCGGCTTGGCACGCGAGCTGGCAGAACTGAACCCGGGCACCACCGACGACATCCCCATTCCGTGATTCAGCGCGACGAGGAGGCGGCCGCAGAGATCGCTCTGGCTGACACTTCTCTCTTCATCGCGCTCGAGCAAAATCGTTCTTTGTCGGGGCGTCCCCCAAAGCGCGTCACCGTGTCCGTGGTGACCGTCGCCGAACTTCGCTTGGGGGTGTTGTCCGCCGAGCGGGGACCGATCCGGGCTCGGAGGCTCGAGACGTTGTCCAAGGTAGAGGCTCTGGACCCGCTGCCCATAGACCAGGGCGCGGCGCATGCCTGGGCTGTATTGCGACTCGCATTGCGCGATCAGGGCAAGCGAATGCCGGTCAACGACTCGTGGATCGCCGCGACCGCGATCTCCCGACAGATTCCGGTAGCCACCCAGGACGACGACTATGACGACGTGCCGGGCCTCACAGTCATCAAGGTCTGACTCCCACCGGCTGGCAGCCCTGACCGGAGCGTGACTATTCGATCCATTGTTCCCGGAGGGGTGTGTCCTTCTGGGCTGTTCCCGTTCGTAGTAGGGTGGTAAGCGCCAAATCTTGACCGAAGGGAAGTGACATGCCGCACACCCATCGACAGGTCGACCAGCGCGTTCAGGCGGCGCGCGAACAGGTGATCATCCAATGCGCCTACGGGAAGCGGGGCTGAGATGAAGTACCTGCTCCTCATCGCCAGTGAAGGCATCCCGGCACCGGAGGTCATGACGGTCCTGCAGCGGGAGTGCCCCCTGTGGGTCGAGGAGATGGAAGGCCGCGGCGTGCGGCTGCTTGGTCGGGAGCTGGATCTCCCCGAGACGGCTGCGACGGTGCGCGTACGCCACGGGGAGACGCTGGTGACCGACGGGCCGTTCGCGGAGACCAAGGAGTTCGTGGCGGGCTTCGACCTGCTCGAATGCGCTGACTTGGACGAGGCGATTGAAGTAGCGGCCAAGCACCCCTCGTCCTGGTTCCAGACGGTCGAGGTCCGGCCGTTCATGGACGGACTGCTGCTGGGCAAGGAGGCGTCCGCGTTCGGGCGCAGCGAGGACGGCGCCGCCAGCCCCTACCTGCTGATCATGTGGATGGGAGGAACGTCGGCCGTGCCCTTCGACGATCAGACAGTGATGGATGAGGGCGAAGTCTGGCGGCTGGACGTGGAGGAGCGCGGCCTCCAAATCCTGGGGAACGCGCTGGAAAGCCCAGACACCGCCAGGACGGTCCGCGTACGCGACGGGGAGACGCTGGTGACCGACGGCCCGTTCACTGAGACCAAGGAGTTCATCGCCGGGATCGATGTCCTAAGCTGCGCTGATCGGCAGCAGGCGATCCAGCTCGCCGCCGCGCATCCGATCGCCCGGTACCACGCGATTGAGGTGCGCCCGTTCTATAGCGAATGAGCACTCTCTCCGTTCCGCGTGCGCTCTACCCGGCCGTCCGCGTAGAGGGCGTCGAGGTCAGACGCCCTGGCCGCCTCCAGTTCTTAGTTCGCAAGACTGCTGGCGCCGATCCGGGTCAGCTAGTTGGACCCTACTCGGGCCCTTCGCATCGGTTTTCGCAGTCCGCCACGCACCTGCGTCCGGCATCTTTATGAGCTCCTAGCCGAGCTCGATGCCGCCGAGATCCTCCGCGCTGAACACGAACAAGGCTGGGGAAGCTGAAATCCCTCTCAGATGTGCGGAGAGCGGGGCACCTCGCCCGCCTGTAGTCACAGACATTATCCTGGCCTCTATGCAAGAAATGGCGGTCCTACTGGGCGATGTCTCCCTCCCAGGCTCTCCACGGCTGCGGAACGCGGGCTACCGCGGGGTCGCCACGTCGCACAAGCACGAGGCCACCGAAGGGATGGAGCGCCTCCTCAGCCAGCCTTCCTGACCGGCCGCAGCGTTCGGTGCGTCAGCGGCCGCCGAGACGGGTCGTGCCGTCGAGGAGCTCCCTCGCGATATCCAGATGCCCGGCATGCCGCGAGGTCTCCTCGATCATGTGCAACACGACCCAACGAACATTGGGTGGCTCGAATCCATCACGCCCGTGCTTGCCCAGTGGGGGCGCCGAGAGAGGCGTTGACGAGAGCACCGCCTCGGACTGCGCGCACTGGTCACGGTAAAAGGTGACGACCTCCGCCGAGGGCTCGTCGCTTGTGAACACCACCGTCAGGGGGTCGTACGGCGGCTGATCCTCGGCGAGGTCACCTGGTAGCTCCGGCTGCTTGCCTGCCACGACGCCTTGGAACCAGTGCCACTCAGCGCCGCCCAGATGCTCTAGCAGCCCGGACGGCGTCCACCCGGTGGGCACGACAGAGCGGTGCCACGCCTCCTCCTCAAGTCCCTCGACGATCGCCAAAACCGACTCCCGCTGACCGCGCAGAAAGGCCCGTAGCATTTCGTCGTCGGCTTCGCTGTCATGATCCCCAATCACATCCACTCTCCTGGCGCACCGGCGCGTTAATGCCAGGCTCCTAGCCGCCCCGATCCCCGGGTGCCGCCGGTGGTCATCCTATCCCGGCTGGAAACTACCCCGTGAGCACAAGCCACTGCCGGCCGTCGATCAACTCCCGGGCAGCATCCAGATGGCCCGTGTGGCACGCGGTTTCCGTGATGACGTGGAGCATTACCTCTTTCAGGTCGTGCAGGCGCCACGAGCCGAACAGCTCGTCGGGCCACCACACGGGGGCAGCCGCGAGTGGGGTCGAATTGATCACCTCATCGCTCTTCTGGGCCTCACGACGGTAGAGATCAATCATCGAGCTGCTGGAGGCTTCGGCAGCAACCTGCCAGGCGTTCTCAGCCTTGTCCAGGTCGAATCCCTCGCCCCCGACGACGGCGGTGAACCAAAAATGTTCGACATCGATAGCCAGGTGCTGGATCAGGCCGAGGAACGTCCAGCCGGAGGGCAGCATTGCCCTGTGCATCTCTTCCTCGGTGAGGCCCTCCAGGGTCCCCAGCACATGATCACGCTGTTCCTGAAGGTATCTCAGGAGCACCTCGGTCTCCGTGTTCAGGATCTCTCCGTCCATGCTCTTCTCCCAGCCTCGGCCGCCTTCCCCCGAGTCAGCTCCGCTTTCTCCTCTGGGCATATCCAGGGTAGGGACCTCATGGCGATGTCGCCCCGTCGAGTGGAGGGTCGGTGGTGGCGGGGGTCTGACGCAACTCCGCACCACAATGGTCGTCAACTACCTTCCTCATTTGTGCCTCTCCCGGCACTTCCCTATGCGGGATCGCGGCGAGCCGACGGGCGAGATAGCGGCGCTCGGAGGCGGTGGTGACCAGGTCCAGCGCCTCGCGGTAGTCGGCTGCCGCCTCCGCATGGCGTCCCAGCCGCCGCCGCAGATCGGCTCTGGTTGCCGGGAGCAGGTAGTAGCCCTCAAGAGCGCCGGTTGCCTCCAGGGCACCGACCAGCTCCAGCCCGGACTCTGGCCCCTCGGCCATGGCAACCGCCACCGCTCGGTTCAGATCCACGATCGGGGAGGGCGTAATCCGCTTCAGCTGCCGGTACAGCTCGGCGATCCTGACCCAGTTGGTGGCGCTCGCCTGGTCAGCAGTAGCGTGGCAGGCGGCGATCGCCGCCTGTAGGCAGTAAGGACCGGGTCGGTGGTCACGCTGAGCTGCCTCGAGCTCAAGCAACCCCTGATGAATCTCATCGTGATCCCACCGACTCCGATCCTGATCTTCCAGACTCACGAGCTCGCCAGCATCATCCAACCTGGCCGACCGGCGGGAATCCTGCAGGAGAATCAGCGCCAGCAGGCCGCGAGCCTCGTTCTCGTCCGGCATAAGCTGCACCACCAGACGGGCGAGACGGATGGCCTCGGCGCAGAGGTCTCGCCGGATCAGGTCCGCCCCGGCGCTTGCTCCGTAGCCCTCGTTGAACAGAAGGTAGATCACCGCAAGGACTCCGGCTGTTCGTTCGGGCAACCGGTGGGGTGGAGGCACCTGAAACGGGATCCGGGCGTCGCGGATCTTGTGCTTGGCCCGCACCAGCCGCTTGGCCATGGTCGCCTCTGGCACCAGGAACGCCCGCGAGATCTCTGCCGTGGAAAGGCCCGTGAGCGTGCGGAGGGTGAGGGCGACCCGGCCCTCCAGCGGCAGCGCCGGGTGACAGCAGGTGAAGATGAGGCGGAGCCGATCGTCCTGAATCTCCTGAACCACTGGTACCTCCGGTTCCCACGGTGGTTCCGCGGCGACCTCAAGCAGCTTCCGTTCCTCCATCGCATGGCGGCGGACCCGGTCGAGCGCTCGATTGCGCGCCACGGTGGTCAGCCACGCCCCAGGACGGTTGGGCACCCCGTCTTGGGGCCACCGCTGCACGGCCGTGGTGAAAGCATCTTGCGCACACTCCTCGGCCAGATCCCAATCTCCGGTGAGCCGGATCAGGGAGGCGACGATCCGCCCCCACTCCCCGCGGAACGCGTCCGCAATCGCACGATCCGTCTCTTGGTTCAGCTCTGGCATCGTTCCGGGTCTCCCTGGATCACCTCCACCATCTTGCCCCGTCAGCTCCCCCGCCTAATGGGCACGGCCTGCTGGTCGTCGACGAACGGGCGTACCTCGATCGAGCCCCACTGGGCGACCGGGTGTCGCGAGGCGACCTCGATCGCCTCATCGAGGTTGGCGCACTCAATCACGTCGTAGCCGGCAATCTGCTCCTTGGTCTCGGCGAAAGGACCGTCCGTCACCAAGAGCTGCCCATCGCGCTGTCGCACCGTGGTGGCGGAGCTGACCGGCTGAAGCTCGCCGCCATGCAGCCTCACTCCCCGACCGTCGGTGTCGGCTAGCCAGGCCCCCATTCTGCGCATCGTTTCGGCTGCTTCCTCCCGGCTTCTGCGCTCGACTTGCTGACGCCGCCCGACCTCATCCACGCAGATCAGCATCATGTACTTCATCGAGTCTCCTTTTGGGAACTGGGCACTCCTCGACGCTCTCGTGAAAGATTGATCAGCGGTGGTCTGGACTGGTGACCGACTGAATCCGGCGTGCGATGGTGGCGATTTGGAGCACACGCCCCCACCGGACGGCCTCAGAGCTCCGCCGGGGGCTGAAAGGGTGCCAGCGCGAGCCTGTAGGCGCCCGTCGGGCGTCCAGAACGGTTTGGGTGAACTCCCCTCCTCGGATCTCGTAAGACTGAAACGTGGCTCGAATTGCGCGACGCTCTGCGCTGACCACCTGCTGCGCGGATCCTGGGTTCATAGTGTCTCTCCTCGGCGGTTGCTGCTGCCCCGGCAGCCTCCTGAGAGGAGGCCTTCGAGGCGTTCGCTAGAGCGACGATCGGATACCGCTCGGATGGACAGCCGTGGTCCGCTACGTCCCGGATTAGGCTGAGTCGGGGGTCAAGAGGACGTACTCCGACAGCCCCGAGACAATCCGGCTCCAGCAGGCCGAGCTCAGGCGGAGGAACGGCGGCTGGCCGACCCCGTCGACGTAGCCGGATGGGGGCGCGGCAGCCAGGCCCTGGCCCCAACCCTGACCGAGCCCGAGCCCCGGGTGGAGACCCTTCGCGAGGGGGTTGACGGGCTGCGGCGCAGCCGCGACGCGCTGTTCCAGGCGCCACCCATCGAGTGGATGGAATGGGGCCCCACAAGACTCCGGACAATCCTCGTGCCCGCGACCCGAAGGTCCGCACAGATCCTGGGGACGATCCGGCTGGAGCCCTCCAACGGCGACCTTGGAGGGTCGAACTACCTGGCCCGGGCCAAGATCGATCCCCCGGCCCCTCTGGATCCGATGCCTGGAGCCGGGGCCTAGAGTCCGGTTCGAATTCTTTGCCTCGGTGGGGTTGTTGCACGGTGCTGTACAGCGCCTCTGCCGACTTCAGGCAACCGGATGGGGGCGGCCGCGCCGGATGGGGTTGTACACGCCGCGAGCGTCAAACTGTGCACCGGTCGATGCTGATCTCAGCCCGAGATCAGACCAGTACGGCGCCGGACGGTAAATCCGGAGATTCTCCATGCCTGGAACGGCCGTGAGCCTGGCATACGGTCGCGCACCCGACCATGGACTCGCGACCAGGCTCGGATGGTTTGGCCCGCGCCGCGTACATCCGACCGCTCGCGAGGATCCCAGCGCGGTGCGGAGAAGTTGGAGTCCGGATTACCCGCCTGCAAGCTCCTTCCGCGCCAGTGCGGCTATGTCGGCACCTGTGTTGGCGCGCCCGCCGATACCCCAACCACCTTCCGGCGACTCGGTGATCAGCACCCACGTCCGGGTGGTCAGCGTGGGGTCACCGGCGGCGGCAGCAACGATGCTCGTCAATTCGCTGACCACGCCGAGCTGCTTTTCGCGGTCCAGGACGCCCACCGGCGTCAGGATCTGGACGCGGACGTAATTGTTGTCACCGGCAGCATTCGACATCGAGTCCTCTGGCAGGTCGTGGATGAAGGCGGCGGTGTTATTCGAGAACAAGGAAATGGGGGGAACCTTCTCCCACCGCATCACTGCGTTAGCCAGGTCTTTGGCGAGGGAACGCCTGTCGCTGAACGTTCCTTCGGTGGCGTACACGTCGATCATGGGCATGGGTCTCTCCTTCGCAGATAGCGCCGCTGGCCGTGGATCAAGCCAGCACCGGGCGCCTACTGGAGCGATCGCTCCAGTATTTATAGACCATTCGCTCTAGTAGAGTCAAGGGATGGCTCGCAAAGGCGACACCCGGGCCGACCTGGTGCAGACGATGGCGCGACTGCTACGTGATCAGGGATACACGGCCACCGGGCGGGCGCAGCTGCTGGCGGAGAGCGGGGCGTCTAACGGGTCGCTCTACCATCACTTTCCCGGAGGTATGGAAGAGCTCGCCGAGGCCGCGCTGGAGGCATCTGGCCAGGCCGTGGCTGACGCCCTCAGCGAGGCATTGGACGGGGCACCCAACGTAGCAGTCGGCATCGACCGATTCCTCGATATTGCCCAGGAGTCGGTTGCCGGAGACGCCTGCGCCGGGTGTCCAGTAGCCCCGACCGCACTCGAGTCTCCCATCATCAGCCCTCGTCTACAAGTTGCAGCGGCCCAGTGCTTCGCCCAATGGGAGGCCCTGATCGCAGCAAGACTGCGCGCTGACGGATGGCCCGAAGGTTCAGTCACCGAGGCAGCCTCGGCGGCCCTTGCCCTCATCGAGGGCGCATTACTCCTCGCCCGGGTGAGCGGGCAGGTGAGCCACCTCGCCAGCGCCAAACTCGCCGCTGTAGCCATATTCGGCGCCCCGCCCGCGGACCTTTCGGCCAGCGCTACCTAGTCGGCCTCCCGCTGCCTGACGCTCTGTCGCCACTCTAGGGCGGCGCTCTCTCCCCGCGGAAGAGCCGCCGAAGCCTGGTTTGCCGGCTTCAGCGTCACTCAACAGCCTCAAAGCTGGCATCGCTGGCCAACCGTGCAACTCGCCCTGCAACAACCTTGGTGGGGTTGTTGCAGGGTTATGTTTCTGGCCCCTGGCGACTTCGGCTCACCCCCTCCTGGACGCCGCTCGCGACGGGCTTGTACACGCTGCTACCGGTATTCTGTACACGAAGATACGTGATCGCGGGCCGATATCCGGCCCAAGGCTGCACAGACCCCAAAGCGTTGATTTCGACACCGAAGATTTGGCGGTTCGATCCTGGACTCGGCCGGCGTGTTTGCGACCACCATCAAGTGCTTTGGCCTACTCACCCACTCACCGAGCGGGAGGTCGTTCACCCGATCGCATTCAGTCCGTGCGCCTGAGGTATCCAGGCACCACCCAGGTTCGGGACTTGGCGATCTCAAGCCCAACCAAGCCAGGCCGTGCCATAAGCGCGCCAACTGCTCATTGATTGCTCGATGTTGCATCCTCTCAAGAGCCATAGTGTGTGCTCTTTGCCCCACATCGAGGGCGCTATGCATACCTTCTACCCTTCCGAGGGGGCATAAAGCATACCTTGTGGCCTTGTTTCTGTTGGACTAACGGAGTGAACGTCGGCGAGGCGACAAGAATGCTTCAAGCGACCAACCCGTGGTGGCGGACTCCGACCGGCTGGGAAGCGGCCGATCCGGACCTGAGTAAACTCGCCGCCGCCCACTTGCGCAACTATCGTCCCATGGTACTGGAGGGGATTTCGCCGAGCGCCCTGTACCTACTACGCGGGCCGCGCCGCGTTGGCAAGACGGTGGTCATGAAGCACGCCATTCAGAACTTGATCGCTCAGGGCGTAAACCCTCGCGCAATTGTCTACGTCGCGTGCGACATGTTCAGTCGAGACGACCTCCAGCGCGTCATCCAAGTCGGGCGCGACATTGCCACCAGAAGTGTCGGGGACGGCTCCCGTTACTGGTTTCTAGACGAGATTACGAGCGTTCCCAAGGGCTGGGCGGGCACCATCAAGCACCTACGGGACCGCAGTGGCTTTGGGGAGGACTGCCTCGTTCTCACCGGCTCCTCCGCTCGAAGCCTCCGGGACGCAACCAAAGAACTCGCTGGTCGACGCAGGGCCCCGCAGGCAGATACAGATCGCCTATTACTCCCGATGACCTTCCGGGCGTTCTGTCGGGCTATCGGGGCGGCCACAGACGCTCCCGCTCTCCCCATGTTATCTGTCACCGACCTGCGGGGATCGCCACTCACCCATGCCGTCGACACGCTCTTACCGTGGCTCGACGAGCTCGCCAATTCCTGGGAGCTATACCTCGCGATCGGTGGATTCCCGGGTGCAGTCGAGGACTACTTGGAGACCGGGGCGGTCGGGGATACCGTGCGGGACGATCTCTTTCAAGTCGCCTATGGTGGGGCCATCCGCGAACGCTCCACCTTCCGGTTCGATCAAATGACGACCCTTCTCGGGCATCTATCGCTTGGACTGGGCAATCCACTGAACCTGCGCCGGATTGCCGCGGCGATCGGGGCAGAAGGCCACACGGTTGTCGCCGACCGTCTTGGCGACTTCCTTCTCGCCTACCTCCTCGTCGAATGCCCGCCTATGGAAATGGATCTCCAAACCGAGGTCCTGAGTGGAATGAAGAAGTGGTACTGCGTGGACCCCCTTCTCTCACGACTGCCACACCTCCGCGACCCTACGCTCTGGGCTGCGCCTGATCCCTCAGTCCTATCTGAACAGCAAGTTGGAGTCGCCCTCCTGCGCCAACGTGAATACCATCGATCTGGGAGCTTCCTCGACCACAATCTGTTCTATGTCAAGACGACGACGCGCAAAGAAGTCGACTTCGTGGCTCCTTGGATGGATGGGATCGCCATCGAGGGGAAGTACGTCGACACGGGGCTTATGCGCGAATCGGCTACATTGCGGGCCCAGGTGGCCAGCGGCAGATTCAGTGCTGGCGTGATCGCTACACGCGCAGTGGTTGCCGACTTGGCGCCCCGGGTTGCCGCCGTGCCAGCGGCAATGTTGGCCTGGCTACTCGAACCCCCGCAATGATCCGGTGAGGAACATCCTCGACTGGGCCACCAGGACATCGGATGCCAACCTTGCAACTCTCGTTGCAACAACCCTGGTGGAGGCGCCGGGAATCGAACCCGGGTCCGAGAACGCGTCTCGCGAGACCTCTACGTGTGTAGCCCGGGAACTTTTCTCACCCGCATAGCGCCCCCGGACGGGCTCAGTGTGGGCCAGCCCCAGTGAAAGTCCCCAGAAGCGCTGAAGGCGCCACCTCTGAGCGAGCCTGCTGTATTTGCGTCGGATCCGGACGCCACAGGCGCTCGTCCGGTCGACGTCGGGCTAAGCCCGAGCTTTTGGCTTTACTTCCTGATCAGATCAGGCAGCGTAGGCCAGAGCCGGTTGGCTCTGATGGTTGGCAGTTAATGCCTTTTCCCGGTTTTACGAGCCCGGGGCTCGACACGCCATCTCGCAACCCACGTCCCCGTCGAAGCCACACGCCCCCACGGAAGGTTATCCAACAACTATACCCCAGCCTTCCAATCTCGACGCACGCCCCGCTCGATCTGCCGCCGAGCCTCCCGCTCCGCCAGGGCAAAGCGCTTGTCATACTCCCGCTTGCCGCGGCCCAGGGCCAGCTCGACTTTGACCCGGTTGCGGTGGAGGTGCAGATCCAAAGGCACCAAGGTCACCCCCGGCTGCTTGACCGCGCCGGCAAGATGCTCGAGCTGGCGCCGATGCAGGAGCAGCCGGCGGGAGCGCCCCGGGTCGTGGTTCTGACGGTTGCCAAACTCGTACGGCTGGATGTGGGCGCCGTGAAGCCAGGCCTCGCCGCGTTCGATCCGCACGTACGCCTCGGTGATCTGGGCTCCCCCTTGACGAAGTGAACGCACCTCGGTTCCCCAGAGCTCGATGCCCGCCTCGACCTGCTCCAAGATGTGGTATTCGTGCCGGGCCCGCCGATTGCGCGCCAGCAGGCGCGGCGCCGCCGGCTCAGCCACGATGGTCGGCCAGGGCTCGCCGCCGGCCCCTCAGAAAGGCCGCCGGGGACATCGGTCGGCCACCCGAGGGTTGGACCAGCTCGACCCGGAAGGGCACGTCCGCGGTCGCGACCAGGATCCCGTCCCCTGTCTGCTCCAAGATTTCCCCGGCCGCCGCGGCTCCCACCCCCGCCCTGCCGGGCTCCGGGGAGCCCCGCAGGAGCTTGACCCGGACACCCGCGAGAGGCAGGGTCACACCCGGCCACGGAGACAGCGCCCGAACTCGGCGGTCAATCTCGGCGCCGGCGAGGCTCCACTCGAGTTCGCCGTCGTGCCGGGACAGCCGGTGCGAGTAGGTTGCCCCCGAGTCGAGCTGGGGAATGTCGCTGACGTCACCCTGCTCCAGTCGCTCTAGTACGCGGAGGGTCATCTCAGCGCCCAGCTGGGCGAGCCGCTCGGTCAGTGACGCCCTGGTGGCAGCAGCCGGGACCGGCGTCGCCTGCTGGGCAAGGATCGGCCCCGCGTCCATCCGGTGGTCCATCCGGAACACGGTCACCCCGGTGCGCCTGTCTCCGGCCAGGATCGCGGCCGCCACCGGTGCTGCCCCCCGGTGCCGGGGCAACAGCGACGGATGCACGCCCACTCCGCCCTGTGACATTGATTCAAGTACCTCCCCCGGAATCAACTGGCCGTAGGCGGCCACTACCAGCACCTCCGCCGCCTCCCGGGCGGCGCTCTGGCGCCAGAAATCGCCGCTCAAACGGGGTGGTTGCTCGAGCGGCAGCCCGAGGGCCAGGGCCGCGTCGCGCACCGGTCGGGGCGCCGCTGCTCCCCGGCTGCCCGCCCGATCAGGGGCGGTCAGAACCCCGACCACCGGGTGGTTGGAACTCGCCAGGGCGCTCAGAACCGGGACCGAGAACTCCGCCGAGCCGGCGAAGACAACGCGCACCGAAAGACCTCCAGATCCTGTCGAAGGGACGCCGCCGCACCTGGTCGAGCGCGGACCGCGATGCTCAGTCTCCCAGTCCCTGGCCGAGCGCGCTCGACCTGAACCCAATCAGGCGGGGTCAACGTCGATGGACCAGCCGCGACCTTCCGGCAGGTGGGGCCGGACCGTCTCCAGGCGCGCCCCTCGGATGGTCAGCTGCCACCGGTAGAGAGACCGCAGCCGGGGAATGAAGGCTGGGCTCGGCCCCAGGACCTCCACCTGGCTGGCGGTCAGAAGCCCTCGGAGGCGCTCCGCCTCGGCCTGAGCCCGCCCCCGGGCGCCCATATCACTGGGGTCGCTGCAGGTGACCACCAGGAGCCGCGTGAAAGGGGGAAAGTGGAGCTGGCGGCGGACCTCGAGCTCGAGGGCCGCGAAGCCAACGTAGTCGTGAGCGCTGGCCAGCTGCACAGCTGGGTGATCGGGGCTGTACGTCTGAAGGATCACCTGCGCCGGCTCGTCGCCGCGCCCGGCCCGCCCCGCCACCTGCGTAAGCAGGGAGAACGTCTTCTCAGCGGCCCGGAAGTCGGGGAAGTGGAGGGCAATGTCCGCGTTGACGATTCCCACCAGGCGCACCCCGGGAAGGTCCCAACCCTTGGCTACCATCTGAGTCCCGATCAGGAGGTCGGCATCCCGGCGCACGAACGCCTCGTAGATCTGCCGGTGGGCGTCCCGGTGGCCGACCGTGTCCCGGTCCATCCTGAGAATCCGGGCGCCCGGCCAGCGCTCCCGGGCCTCCGCCTCGATTCGCTCGGTTCCCGCCCCCAGGGCCCGGAGCAGCCGACTGCCACAGCCGGGGCACTGGTCGGGCAGATCTTGTTGGTGGTCGCAGTAGTGACAGGTACAGACCCGTCCCTGCAGGTGCAAGGTCAACGAGACCGAGCAGTTGGGGCAGCCCAGAGACTCGCCGCAGCTGCGACACAGCACCACGCTGGAGCTGCCACGGCGGTTGAGGAAGAGGATTCCTTGACCACCCTGGACCAGAGTCTCGGTGACCAGCTCGGCGAGCCGCCTGGAGATGGGCGAACGGTTCCCCCAGGCGAGCTCTTCGCGGAGATCGACCACCTCAACCGGGGGCAGCGCCCGCCCGCCAAAGCGGTGGGCCATGGGCAGAAGCTGGAGGCCGGACGACCCGACCGCCTGCTGATAGGCCTCCAGGCGCGGGGTGGCGCTGCCCAGCACGACCGGAATCGAAAGGACCCGACCGAGGTGGCGGGCCACTTCGGCAGCGTGGTAGCGAGGGATGGCGTCGTACTGCTTGTAAGAGGAAGAGTCCTCCTCATCAACGATCACAACTCCGGGATTGGCCATGGGCGCGAAGACCGCGCTCCGCGAGCCGACCACCACCTGAGCCCGGCCGGCACGCACTCGGCGCCACTCCCTGCCCCGTTCGGCGACGGTCAGGCCGGAGTGCAGGACCGCGACCTGGCCCGGAAAGTGGACTGCGAACCGCCTCTCGGTCTGAGGGGTGAGCGAGATCTCGGGGACCAGCACTACGGCACCCTTGCCCAGGGCCAGTGCCACCTTGATCGCCGCCAGGTACACCTCCGTCTTGCCCGACCCGGTCACCCCGAAGAGCAGGAACTCCTCCGCCCGCGACCAGGAGATCGCATCCCTGATCGGGGCCAGGGCTCCCTCCTGTTCGGAGCTCAGGACCAGGGCCGGCACGGGCCCGGCCGGGGCCGCCGAGGCCGGAACTGCCTCTGAGCGCGGGGCCCTTCCCTTGGCGCTCGCCTTTCCGGTCCGCAGGGCGGGTGGGATCATCGCCCGGAGGACCTCCGGGAGCGGACAGAGGTAGTGCGAGGCGATCCAGTGGGCGAGGCTGATCTGATGAGGTAGCAGGAGCGGGTCCTCATCTCGGATCCGCTCCAGGGAGCGCAACTCGGGTATCGGCGATCCGTCGAGCAGTTCGACCACGAACGCGAAGACACGGCGCCGACCGAAGGGCACCACCACCCGCTGGCCGAGCCTGATCAGGGGCTGCAACTCATCCGGAATCAGGTAGTCGTAGAGCCCCGCCGGCGCGCCCGCCTTGAGGTCAGGGGACACCCTGGCCACCCGCTTCGCGCTGGGGCTCACCCGATCGGCTTTTGGTCCGCTGGGTCCCCGGCCAAGCGCTCGACCTCATCGAGAATGGACACCGCCATGGCCGCCTTGGAACGCCAGGCGAGCTCGACCTGTCGACCGTCCCTGCCGAAGACCGTCGCCTCCGCCATCTCGCCTCCCATGGCCGAGTGGGTGCCGCTGACAGGATTGGCGACGATCATGTCGCAGCCCTTGCGCTGGAGCTTCGCCAACCCGCCTTCGGCGACCTTCTCGGTCTCGGCCGCGAATCCGACGATGAGGCAGCCCGGAGGGCGTTCCGCAGTCAGTCGAGCCAGGATGTCTACGGTCGGGACCAGGTGCAGGTCAAGTTCCGGCCGGAGGCTGCGATGCAGCTTCTGCGGGTGGGGTTGCTCGAGCCGGAAGTCGGCGACCGCGGCGGCCATCAGTACCAGCCGCAGCCTGGGGAGCAGGTCCAGGCAGGCTTCCAGCATCTGCTCCGCCGTGTCCACCGCCACCGTCTCCACCCCGGGGAGTTCGAAACCGCCCTCGGCCGCGGTGACCAGGTGTACCGTCGCACCCCGCTCCGCCGCCTCTGCCGCCAGCCGCTCCCCCATGGTGCCGCTGCTGCGATTGCCGAGGTAGCGCACCGGATCGATCGGTTCGCGGGTTCCCCCGGCGGTGACCAGCACCTCCCAGCCCAGAAGCGGGCCCGGGGGCCGGAGCATCTGGGCCAGGGCGGCCAAGATCTGACCCAGATCGGCCAGCCGACCTTCGCCGGTCCGGCCCGAGGCGAGCCGACCTTTCACCGGGCCCACCACCCGGGCGCCCCGACCCAGGAGAACGGCGAGGTTCTGCTGGGTCACCGCCTTGCGCCACATCCCAGTCTCCATCGCAGGGGCCAGCAGGACCGGCGCCTCGGTCGCCAGCAGGGTGGAGCTGACCACGTCGTCGGCGAGACCGATCGCGAGTTTGGCCAGGGTGGAGGCGGTGGCGGGGACCACCAGGTGACAGTCGGCCCAGCTGGACAGTTCGAGGTGGGCCATCCCGTGACCACCAGCCTCCTCTTCGGAACTGGGGCGCCCCTTGGCTGGGAAGAGCCGCCAGGCCACCGGGTTGGCGGAAAGTGCCCTCAGGGTGGTGGGGGCAATGAACGCGGTGGCGGCCGAGGTCATCGCCACCCTGACCTCGGCTCCCTGCCGGCGCAGCGCGGTGATCAACTCGGGGACCTTGACCACCGCGACCCCGCCGCATACATGGAGCGCCACCCGCCGACCGCCCAGGGTGGGGAGCATCTGCTCTGCCATCTCGGGCCATTGTGGCAGGCGCCGGGGGGCGGTCAGCGGTCGCTGGAGTCCTCACGCGCCAGGATCGCCGCCACTTCCCGCGCGGCTCGGGCCACCTCGTCGTTGACCACCACGTGGTCGTACCAGCTCGCCTCAGCCATCTCCCGGGCCGCGGCCCGAGTCCGCAGCGCCAGCTCCTCCCCGCTCTCGGTTCCGCGCCTCTCGAGCCGCTCCTGCAAAACCGCTTCGTCGGGCGGCATCAGGAATACGTACGTAGCGTCCGTGCCGGAGACCCGGAGCTGGGCCGCCCCCTGCACGTCGGGTTTGAGGAGCACGTCGGCGCCGGCGCTGAGTAGTTCCTCGACCCGGTCTCGGGGAGTGCCGTAGCGGTGGCCGTGGACAGAGGCGGTTTCCAGGAAACAGTCGCGGGCCTCCATAGACCGGAAGGCCTCCGGGGTGACGAATGAGTAGTCGCGTCCGTCGACCTCCCCGGGCCGGGGCGACCTCGTGGTGTAGGTGGCCGGGCGCTGCAGCGAGAGGCGGAGCGGCAGCAGCTCCGCGATCACGGTGTCCTTGCCGACTCCGCTCGGGCCCGAGAGAACGATCAGCCGACCCCGCCCCGGGGACCGGCTCATCCCTCCGTCACCGGTGGGTTCGGCCAGGGCCACGCGGTCCGGCTACCAGCCACGGCGCCGACCTCGATCCGGAGCGCCTCCAGATCGTCGGGAAGTCGGCTGACGAAGGTCAGCTCCCGGCGGTCGTGCGGGTGCTGGAAGTGGAGCATGGCGGCGTGAAGGGCGGGGCGGGCCGATCCGAGCCGGCTGGCGCTGCCGTAGAGGCCGTCCCCGGCCAGCGGTCTTCCGATGTAGGCGAGGTGGACCCGGATCTGGTGGGTTCTTCCGGTCAGGAGCCGGAGCCGCAGCGCAGTGTGATGGGGCCACCGCTCGAGAACGGTGAACTCCGTGCTGGCCGAGCGGCCCCCCGGGCTGACCGCCATCCGCCGGGGCCGTCGGGGATCCCGGCCGACCGCCGCCTCGACCCGGCCCCGATCCTCCTGGAATTCGCCCTCGGCGATCGCCCAGTACTCCCGGCCCATGGTCCGGGTGCGAAGCTGGCGGGCCAGTGCTCGGTGAGCCTGGTCGGTTCGCGCCAGCACCAGGAGCCCACTGGTTCCTCGGTCCAGTCGATGGACGATGCCGGCCCGCTCGGCCCCAGCCAGGCTCGACCAGCTCCCCCCCCAGCCCTCGGCGAGCTGGGCCAGGGTGCCCTCACGGTGGCCCGGCCCAGGATGGACGACCATCCCGGCCGGCTTGTCCACGACCGCGATCATTCCGTCCTCGTAAACCAGTCGGGCTCGCCCGGCGCCGACCGGAGCCGGGGCCGGCTTGGCCTCCACTCCGACCGTCACCCGATCACCCTGCTGGATCGGCCTTGAGGGTCGCCGGGCCACCCTCCCCCCCACCTCGACAAGTCCCTCCCGCACAATGCGCTGGACCCGCGCCCTGGCCTGACCCAGGCGCTCCGCGAGGAAGACGTCGAGGCGGAGCCCGGCCTCCGCGGGGAGCGCCTCGGCGAGCAGCGTGCCTGAGCCGGCGGGCTCGGGTTCAGGCACTCGCCCGGCCAGCCAGCGTGATCCTAACCACCAGCAGAACGACACCGATGGTGATCCCCGAGTCGGCCACGTTGAAGACCGGCCAGTGGGGAATCTGGATGAAGTCGACCACGAAGCCCTGGCTGACCCGGTCCAGAGCGTTGGCTATGGCGCCCCCCAGCAGGAGGCCCACCCCGAGCTGGACCCAGGCGGGTTGGAGGGCGAGCATTCGCCACTTCCATACGATCGCGAGCACCACCCCCAAGGCCACCGCCAGGAAGAGCCAATCGGCCTCGGGCAGGATGCTGAAGGCGGCCCCGCTGTTCTCCGTGTAGAGGATGTGGACCGGCCAGCTGGGCCACAACTGCTGGCCCGGCGAGAGCGCGTTGGTCACCCAGAACTTGGTGATCCGATCGAGGGCGAAGAGCGCGACCGCCGCCGCCCCGGTCCAGAGCGGCCACCTCCGCGGGCGCGTCAAGTCGCCCCGAGATGCGGCCGAACCCTCGCTCGAATCAGTCGCGCTTGGCCTCTTTGCAGGGAACGCACCGAGTCGCGTAAGGCAGCGCCCGGAGCCGCTCGATGGCGATCTCCTGACCGCACCCCCGGCAGAGTCCGTACTCACCCCGCTCAAGCCGTCCCAGGGCGTCGTCGCACTGCTCGTACATCTGCTGCAGGTTTTCGCGGATCGCCTGGAGGCGCTCCTGCTCCTCCATCTCCCCAGCATGCTCGGTGGGGTGCTCGTGGAAGGGGGCCTCCCGACCCGCCCCGTTGGTGGCCACCCCGCTCAGCTGAGCCAGTTCGTGGGTCAGCCGTGCCTGTTCTGACTCCACCTGGCGCCGGATGTCCGCCAAGTCGCGCTCACGGGTCGGGGTGGCGATGTCGGTCATCTTTGATATTCCTCGATACGCTCCCCAGGGCGGCGCGTCCGAAACTCGGAGGGGTTTCCGCAGCTGCCTGGGGGCGGGTGCATTATGGGCCGTTTGCGGGCCGCTGGGAACCCCGGGAGCGCGCTCATGGTTCCCCCACCCCGACCCGGCGGAGCGAGACCAAGATCGTGTGGGGCGGGACTCGGAGCTCCGCCCAGGCGGAGTACCCCAGGGGGAGTTCTGCCTCGGCGTCGGCTCGCTCCAGGCACTCCGCGAAACACTGGGCCCGAATCCGAGGGTTGGCCTCCTCGAGCGCCTCCGCCAGTTCGCCGCCGGCGGCATAGCGGACCTCTACCGGCTCTCCGGCGCGCAGCCCGGTCTTCCGACGAAGGTCCTGCAGCTGGCGGACGAAGGAACGCACCAGGCCCTCGCGACGCAGTTGAGGGGTGAGCTCGAAGTCGAGGGTGACGCTCACCGGTCCCTCCGACGAGTTGAGCCGGGACTCGACCACGGCCACGTTGAGTTCCTCGGCGAGGACCTGGCTGAGCTCGTCGCTGAGCACTGCTCCGTCCACCTGGGCGCCGGCCAGCGGCTGCCGGATGGGGACCCCCTGCCGCTCTCGGAGGGCGCGGGCGTCCTCGGCCAGCCGGCGCACCAGCGCCATCTGCTCGAGCAAGCCCCGGTCGACCCGGCCGGACTCGGGCTCGGGGTAGGACTCCAGATGGACCGAGACTGCGGGTCCGGCGTCAGGCGGGGTCAGGGCGCGGAAGACGGCCTCGGCCACAAACGGGGTGAAGGGGGCCAAGAGGCGAGCGGTCTGGCGGAGCACCTCATGCAGAGTGGCGCAGCTGGAGGCAACCTCGGCGGGCGTCCCCCGAAAGCGGGGGCGGGAGCGGCGCAGGTACCAGGTGCTGGTGTCGTCGACCAAGGCGGCGATCGCTCGGCAGGCCGAATGGGCGTCGTACTGGTCTAGCGCCGGCACTACCGCGACCACCGTCTCCTCGAGCCGGGCCAGGATCCAGCGATCGAGCGGAGACCGCTCCGCCAGGGACGGACCGGTTGCGTCCGGCTGCCACCCGGCCAGGTTGGCGTAGGTGATGAGGAAGCTCTGCATGTTCCAGAGCGTGTTGAGGAAGCGAACCGCCGTCTCGCCCACCCTGGCCACCGAGATCCGGTACTCGACGCCCACCGAGACCGTGGTGTAAAACCACCAGCGAACCGCGTCGGCACCGGTCTTCGAGATCAGGTCGAAGGGATCGACCACGTTCCTGCGGCTCTTGGACATCTTGCGGCCCCGCTCGTCCACGACCAGGCTGGGCACCACCACGTTGCGGAACGCCGGCTCGTCGAAGAGCATCACCGACTCCGCCATCAGAGTGTAGAACCAACCCCTCGTCTGGTCGAGCGCCTCGCTGACGAAGTCAGCCGGGTGGTTAGCCTGGAAACGGTCCTGGTTTTCGAATGGGTAGTGCCACTGAGCGAAGGGCATGGCGCCGCTGTCGTACCAGGCGTCGATGACCTCTGGCACCCGGCGCATCTCGGCGCCGCAGTCGCAGGTGAGCGTCACCTCGTCGATGAAGGGCTTGTGGACGTCGGTCCCCGGGCTGAGTCCAAGCTCGGCCAGGCTGCCGATACAGCGCTGCTTCTCGCAGGTGGGGCAGATCCAGATCGGCAACGGCGTGCCCCAGTACCTGGCCCGGGAGAGATTCCAGTCCTGCAGCGACTCCAGCCAGTTGCCCATCCGGCCGTCCCGCAAGTGGGCAGGCACCCAGCGGGTCGAGCGATTGTGAGCGATCAGCTGATCCTTGACCGCTGTCGTTCGGACGAACCAGGAGTCGAGGGCGTAGTAGAGCAGCGGAGTCTCGCAGCGCCAGCAGAATGGGTAGGTGTGGCGGATCTCCTCCTGGCGGTAGAGGAGGCCGCGCCGGTCCAGCTCAAGGGTGATCAAAGGGTCGGCATCCTTGACGAATATCCCCTGGAACTGCTCCACGAAGGGCAGGAATCTGCCGTCCAGCCCGACCGTGTGCCGCACCTCGATCCCGGCCCGCTGGCACAGCCTCAGGTCGTCCTCTCCGTAGGCACCAGCGGTGTGCACCACCCCGGTGCCCTCGTCGGTGGCGACGAAGTCGGCGGCGAGCACCTGGTGGCTGTTCGACTGCTCGGGGAGGAAATCGAAAAGCGGCTGGTAGCGGAGCCCGACCAGCTCCTGGCCACTCATCTCTCTCAACTGCTGGTACTTCCCCTCCAGGCTGCTCACGCAGTCTCGGGCCAGGATCAGTCGCTCCTCGCCCTGGCTGACCTCGACGTAGGTGATCTCCGGCCCCACCGCCAGAGCGAGGTTTCCGGGGAGCGTCCAGGGGGTGGTGGTCCAGGCCAGAATGCTGGTATCCGGTCGGTCGAGGAGCCGGAAGCGCACGGTGACGCCGGGGTCCGGGGTGTCATCCCGATAGGCGCCCGGTTGGCCCAGCTCATGGCTGCTCAGGGAGGTCTGGCAGCGGGGGCAGTAGGGGGCGACCCGGTAGCCCCGGAAGAGCCAGCCCCGCTGGTGGATCTGCTGGAGACTCCACCAGACCGACTCGATGTACTCCGTGTCATAGGTTCGGTAGGCGTTCTTGAGATCGAGCCAGAAGCCGATCCGGTTGGTCAGCCGCTCCCAATCGTCGATGTACTCCATCACACTGGCCCGGCAGAGGCGGTTGAACTCCTCCACCCCCATCCGTTCGATCTCCTGCTTGGAGGTGATCCGGAGGCTGCGCTCGATCTCCAACTCCACCGGCAGTCCATGGGTGTCCCACCCACCCCGCCGCTCGACCCGCCGACCCCGCATCTGCTGGTAGCGCAGGAAGCAGTCCTTGAAGGAGCGCGCCAGCACATGGTGGACCCCGGGAATCCCGTTGGCGGTCGGAGGCCCCTCATAGAAAACGAAGGGTTCGGCGTCCCGGTGCAGCTCCAGTCCTCGCTCGAAGATGTGCTCTCGTTGCCAAAAGGCGAGCACGCGCTCTTCCAATTCGGGGAAGCTGACGGGGTTGGCAACCGGCTCGAACGCCGACATCAGGGCGCGGTGCTATCTCCAGTGAGAGCTCTACCTCCCGCTTCGAAGGGGAGCAGGGTGCGGGCAGCGTAGCATGGCCGAGCAGGATCTCAGGAGCAGCACCAGGAGATGCCCGTTCCCGCCGAGCAGCCCCCGCCCGAGTTGGCCCCCTGGGGTCCCGAGATCGACCTCTTCTGGGAGGACCTGGTGGTCGGGCGTGTGGAACATCTGGGGTCGCGCCTGGTCACCGCCGAGGAGATAATCGAATTCGCCCGTCAATTCGATCCTCAGCCGTTCCACATCGACCCTAGGCGAGCTCGGGAGTCCGTCTTCGGGGGTCTCGTCGCCAGCGGCTGGCATTCAGCGTCGATCTGGATGCGGCTCTACTACGACGGGCTGCTCCGTCGCTGCGCCAGCCTGGGGTCTCCCGGCGTTGAGAGGTTGGAATGGCTGGCCCCGGTGCGCCCCGGAGATCGGGTGGCCGCGTCGCTGGAGGTGATCTCGGCCCGCCTCTCGAAGAGCCGCCCCGATCGGGGCCTGGTTCAAATCAGAGGAGAGCTGACCGACGGGTCCGGCACGGCCAAATTGAGGATGACCGCCTGGGGCCTCTTCGGACGGCGTCCGGCCGAGTCCGCCTGAGGCCTCCGCCGCCTTGTTCCAGGAGCTCTTCCGGCCGGCGAATCTCGGCGTCGGGGAGCTGACCGGAGCCTGGGCCGGCAGCCTGACCTCGGTCGGGCGTGAAGAGTGGTCCAGGATCAGCCGCTCCTGCGGGCTCTACCTCTCCTACCCCTTCCTCCTCTCCGTCGAGGAGTCGGTCTCGACCCCGTGCGCCTACCTGCTGCTTCGCGACCGCGGCGGGACCCTGATCGCGGGCCTGCCGGTGTATCAGTGGGACGGGTCGCCTGACGCTGGTCTGGATCACTACGAGCCGGTGGCCAGCGCCGCCCGCTGGGTGCTCGGCGAGAGTGCTCCAGCTGCACCCTGGCGGCCTACTCTCTTGATCGGGACCCGGGCCGGCTATGCCACCGAGTTCCCGGTTGATCCGGGCTGGCAGGGCGAGCGCCAGGACGTGGTCGGTCGGCTCCTCGCCGGCGCGGCGGAGCGGGCGGATTCGGTCGGGGCGGCGAGCCTGGCAGCCATGTGGCTCACCTCCGCCGCTGCCCGAGACGCAGCCCACTGCCTGACCGGGCAGGACTACCTGGTCCTGGCCGGCCCCAACTGCTCGATCGAGATCAAGTGGGACTCTTTCGCCGGGTACCTGGCAGCACTCTCGCCCTCCCGCCGGCACTCGGCCCGGAGAGAGCGGCAGCGGTTCGCCGAGAGCGGGCTGGAGGTCGATCTCCGGGACCTCAGCTCCTGCCTCGAGGAGATCGCCCCGCTGGCGGCGCTCCTGCAGTCCAAGTACGGCCACGCGCTCCCCGCTTCCGAGATCGCCAGACAGCTCGCGGCCCAGGCGCGCCACCTCAACGCTGAGAGCCGGGTGCTGCTCTGCCGCCGGGGGGGCCAGCTGGTAGCGTTCTCGCTCCTCTATCGCTGGGGGGACACCCTGGTCGGGCGCCTGGCCGGCTTCGACTACCAGGCCACGGCCAACACTGACGCTTACTTCACCCTCGCCTTCTACAAGCCGATCGAACTGGCCGTCGAGGAGCGGGTGCAGCGGCTCAGCTTGGGCATGGCCAGCTGGCGGCCCAAGGCGCTCCGAGGAGCTTCCTTCGACCCCGCCTGGACTTTGGCCTGTCCGCCGCCATCGCTCCGGGAGGAATGGTCCCGGGCGGCGCGCGCTCAGGGAGATGATGCCGCCAGTTGGTGGGCCAGGGAGTTCCCCGCCCAGGTGCACCCGCGCGGGGACTGGCGGTGGTCCCGAAGTGGACTGTTCGGTAACGCGGCGGCCACAACCAGCCCGCAATGAGCCACGGTCGCGGCCCGGGCGAGAGCGGAGGGGTACAAATCGTGGCGATGCGCTTTGTCACCGGACGGGTAGTGGCGGCGGTCAGCTGCGCCTTGCTGCTCAGTTACCTGATTCTGGTGGTGGCCCGCGTCGATCAGCAGCCGCTGCCCGAGTTCGACGCCTTCTACGCGATCGCCCGGGCAATTGCGGCGGGCGGCCTCCCCGCCTCGCACCACCTCTATGCGCTCAACTTCCAGATCCGAGCCGAGTCGTTTCTCGACCGCGGGCTGGGCCGGGCATTCGTGGAGCCTTTCGTGGCCCTTCCCCCAGCGGCCTGGGTGGTGATCCCGTTCACGGTCTTTCCGATCTGGCCGGCCTTCTACATCTGGGACGCGCTCGGCCTCGGTCTCTGCCTGGCGGGGACGGTCTGGCTTGCCCGCCAGGAGGGGCTGAGCCGGGACGTCGCACCCCTGGCCCTCGCGATCGTGGCCTCCTATCCCACCTTCACCGCCCTGGGGGAGGGCCAGTACGACCTGCTCTGGCCGCTCTGTCTGGCCCTCTTCACCGCCGCCTGGTGGTGCCGATCCCCCTGGGGACGCTGGACCAGGGTGGCGGCGGCAAGCTTTCTCTTCACCTTCAAGCCCGACCTGCTGATTCTCGCCGTCGTGCCGGCCCTGGCCGCCTGGCGGCGGTGGACGGTTCGGGCGGCGAGCGCCTGCCTGCTCGCGCTGGCCGCAATCTCGGCTGCGGTGGTGGGCATTCCCGGCCTGCTCCGCGTGCCGGGGATTGAGTCATACACCCTCTTCCACCGCTTCCCGCCGACTCACGATGAGACCGTACTCGCCATCCTCTGGCGCTTGACCGGCCACGGAGCGGTCAGTCAGGAACTGGCCTGGGGCGCGGCCGCGCTCGCCCTCTCGGGGCTGGCCTGCGCGTGGTGGCGCAACCCTCCCCGTACCGAGCAGGACTGGAAACTGGCCCTGACCAGCACCGTTTGCCTCTCCTTGCTGGTCGCTCCCCACAGCCTCGACCACGATCTTCTGCTCCTGGCGGGGCCGGCTGTCTGGACCGCCGGGGCCCTCCGCCGCTCCAGCCGAGATCTCCGCTGGCTCGCCTTCTGGATGATCCTGGTCAACGCGGCGGTCATCCTCGACGACAGCTCTCGGTTCGCCGTCCCGGTCCCCCTGGTCCCCTTCGTCCTTCTCGGCGCGGGGGTCGTCGCCTGGCGAGCTCGACGGGTCCTCGCCGTGGCCCCCGAGGAGGTCGTCCCCGGTTCCGAGGCGGTCATCCCAGCCCGCTCCTAGCTTTCATGACCCCACATGGGCACCAGGGGGCCGAACTGCTGTCGTCCACCCCGTGCCGCGGCGTCGGCGTCGTACCTGCCGTCGAACTAAGCCCCAGGACGGCTCGGCGTTCCTCCCGGCCGCTGCCGAGGCGGCCAGCCCGAGACGGAGTCGGTCAAGCGCTGGGCCTAGGCCATCCTCCTGAGCTGCGAGCTGAGCCGCCGCCCGGGAAGGTCCGCCCGAAGGACACCCGCCAAGCTCTCCGCAGAGGCGTCAGGAAGCGGCGCCGAAGTCGACGTCTTTGGTCTCGACGGTACCGGCCGTCCGCCCGGGAGCGGTCTGGTATTTCCAGTAAAGGTTGGTGTGGGCGATGACCTGCTCCGGCGACGGCGCCCCCCATTCAGTCTTGTCCCCGGTCGTGTGCGCGTCGCCCACCAGGGTCGCGTCGTACCCCCTGGCCAGCGCGCCATGGAGCGTGGAACGAATGCAGGCATCGGTCTCGGCGCCGACAACGACCAGGCTACCGACGCCCAGGCCGGAGAGTACGGTCTCAAGGGTGGTGTCCTCGAAGGAGTCGCCGTAGGTCTTCCCCACCAACGGCTCGGGCTCGCTCGGGATCAGCTCGGGGACGATCCGCCAGTCGTCGGACTCCGGCTCGAGACCCTCGCCGGAGTGCTGGACCCAGATGACGGGAACTCGTTCCCGGCGCGCCCTCTCGACCAGGCTGCCAATGTTAGCGACCACGGAGTCGCGTCCGACAGCCCCGTCGACGACCCCGTTCTGGACATCGACCACGAGCAGAGCCGTGTTGGGCCGGTTCTCAAGTGTGCTCATCCTCTCCCCTTCCATGGGCCGGGCTGGCGCGGCCACCTTAGGATAGCCTCAGCACCGGCCGCCCTTCGACACCAACTCGGGACGGCCCCAGGGCGACGCCGTCGGGAAGGGTTCGGCCGCCCAGGCGCGCTGGTCAGAGGCGGCTGATGGGGGGAGTGCGCGAACCGCCCGGCCGGACGGGACAGGTCACTCAGCCGGTGACAACCCTGGGCGGGGCGCTCCCACCTTCCCTCGCCTCTCCTCAGTCACAGATCCGCCTAGTCGGTCAGGAGGCCAGATCGGGGAACGGCTACCAGCCAGCACCTGGGCCAGATCGCCGCCAGGCGGGAGTCCGTCGTGATCAGGGGTGCCCCCAGGCGCTGGCTCAATTCGACGGAGAGTGCATCCCCCAACCGAAATCCCAGCCGACCCAGCGCCGCCGGGAGCAGGGTGGTGGCGGGGTGGTTGAGGAAAGGAGCGTCGGCCAGTAGCTGATAGCGCCGGGCCAGGTCGGCCGCTGAGATCGCCCGCCCTTCGGCCAGGATCCCGAGAGCTCTGGCGACCAGCCAGCCGGAGTGGTCCGCGAGGTGCACGGCGCGGCCGCGCAGCACTTCGGCCACGGCCGCCCCCTCCGGGTTTCCCAACATCAGGTCAAGGAGGGCCGAGGTCTCGATGACGACGGGGTCAGCCGCCGGGAGATTCCGGCTCAAGGCTCTCCAGGAGCCGAACTGCCCTCCGGTGGGACGCGGCGAGGGGGTCCAGGGTCCCCAGCCGCCCGAGCCAGGTCTCCATCCGCGCGTCCCCCAGTCGCTGCCGAAGGGCCTCCTGGAGAAACTGCGAGAGATTGAGATCCAGGGGGCGAGCCCGGTCGGCCAGTTCGGCGGAGAGGTAAACGTTCAACCGAGGCATACACACACTATACACACTTCCATTCTGACTCCCCCCACGCAGAGACGGATGAGCCTGCGCTCCAGAAAAGGTCTGGGCCCCGGCGACCGACCCCAGAACAGCCCCGGCTGCCTCGGCGCAAGGCGCCCGCCAGGGGCGCCCGCGGCGCGGCGGGGGCGCCTACACGCGTTCGATCAGCGAGGTTCGCGCAGGAAGGCCGGGATGTCGACGTCCTCGTAGAGGTCGGGGTTGTCGTGCTGAACCTGCCGGGAGCGCTCGGGCAGCGGTTCCTGAAGCTCCTGCGGGCGAGTGGCCCGGTACTTCTCGGCGAGGGCGGGGTTGACCTGGGCGTCAGAGCTGAACCCGGTGGCGATCACGGTGATCTTGACGTCGCCTCCCATCCGGTCGTCGACGACCGCCCCGAAGATGATGTTGACGTTGGGGTCGGCGCTCTGGCGGATCAGGTCACAGGCCTCGTTGACCTCAAATAAAGTCAGATCGGGGCTGGCGGTCACGTTGAGCAGAATCCCGTGGGCACCGGTGATGGAGGTCTCCAAGAGCTGGCTCGAGACGGCATCGCGAGCGGCGTCCTGGGCTCGGTTGTCGCCGCTGCCGTAGCCGATTCCCATCAGCGCCTGTCCCTGGCCCATCATGATCGCCTTGACGTCGGCGAAGTCGAGGTTGATGAGACCGGGGAAGACGATCAGATCGCTGATCCCCTGGACTCCCTGGCGGAGCACGTCATCCGCCTTCTTGAAGGCCTCGATCAGGCTCGTCTTCTTGTCCGTGACCGCGATCAGCCGGTCGTTGGGAATGGTGATCAGAGTGTCGACCCGCCCGGAGAGCTGCTCCACCCCGCGCTCGGCCGCCTCCATCCGCTTGCGCCCCTCGAAGGTGAACGGCTTGGTGACCACCCCGATGGTGAGCGCCCCGCTGGAGCGCGCGATCTCGGCGATGATCGGGGCAGCGCCGGTCCCGGTGCCACCTCCCATCCCGGAGGTGACGAAGACCATGTCGGCGTCATGAAGGACGCTGGCGAGCTCCTCGCGCGACTCCTCCGCGGCCAGCTCCCCCACCTCGGGATCCCCGCCACAGCCGAGGCCCCGGGTGACCTTGCGGCCGATGTGGATCTTGGCGGGCGCCTCGGACGTCTCCAGCGCCTGACGGTCGGTGTTGACGGCGATGAAGTCCACGCCCCGGAGCTTGGCCCGGATCATCCGGTTTACCGCATTGCTGCCACCCCCGCCGACGCCGATCACCTTGATCCGCGCGTTGCCTTGGATAGTGCGGTCTAGATCGTCTTGAGGCATCGCGTCTCCTTCAGGATCAGAAGAGCTCGTGGAGCCAGCGATTGAGCCGGCCCGCACTGCGGGTGGTTCTCAGGTTGCCACTGTTTCTCCGAGCCCCTGAGCGCTGGCCCCAGCGCAGGAGCCCGGCGGCGGCGGCGTGTTCGGGCATGCCGAGCTGGTCGGCGAGGCCGCTCAGTCCCTCCGGGACAGCGAGCCGGACCGGCATCTCAAGGATCTGATGGACGGCGGCGGCGAAGCCCAGCAGCCGTACTCCTCCCCCGGTGACCACCAGCTTGGAAAGCCCCAGCTCCTCCTCATCGAGCACCCCACCTATGAGTCGCGCCATCTCCCTGGCCCGGGGCTCGATGATCTCGGCCAGCCACCGGCGGGGGACCTCCTCGGCGCCCACGTGGGAGCTGCCCACCAGGGTGACCATCTCCTCGGGGAGCACCTGGGCAGGATCGCAGTGACCATGCCGACACTTGAGGGTCTCTGCCTCTTCCTGGTCGCAGCGAAGGCCGGTGGCCAGGTCATTGGTGACGTTCTGACCTCCTACCGGGAGCACCAACACCCGGCGGATGGTGCCGCCCTGGAAGATGGCGATGTTGGTGGTCCCCGCGCCGATGTCGACCACCGCCACCCCGGCCGCCAGCTCCTGATCGCGGAGCACCCCCTCCGCCGACGCCAGCGGCTGGACCACGACGTCGTCGATACGCAGCCCGGCCGCGTGGATGCAGCTCACCAGCGCCGCCAGGTGAGCGCTCGAGGCAAGCACCAACTCGGCGTCGACGGAGAGCCGAGCGCCCGCCGTTCCGCGCGGGTCTCGGAGGCCGCGCTGGGCATCGACCTGGTACTCGCGAGGAATCAGGTGAACCACTTCCTTGCCTTCGAGACCGGGCGCAGAGCGAGCGCCTTCGAGGACCCGATTGAGGTCACTGGCTCCGACCACCCCACCGCGGGAGGTGACCGAGACCACCGCCTGGCCGGGCTGGCTCTGGACGTGCCGACCGCTGAGGGTCAGTAGAGCGGAGTCGATCTCCACCCCGCTGGACCGCTCGGCCGCATCCAGCGCCTCGGAGACCGCCTTGGCGGCCGCGTCCGGATCAGTGATCACGCCCTTGCGCACCCCGGCCGAGGGGGCCTCGCCGACTCCCAACACACGGAGCTTGGCACCGTCGTCCTCGGCCACCGCGCAACAGACCTTGGCGCTGCCCAGGTCGAGCGCCACCAAACGGCGGCTGCTCAATTCAGTCCAGACGTGGGCGGGTGCGGAAGCAAGGCCGGGCCTGCGTACTCGGCCATCAAGACTATCCCCAAGGGTGGTGGTGAATTTTTTTGCAACGTGTGGTTGTGACCGAGCTCGCGTCATGGGGCGCCGGCGGCCCCGTCCCGGAGGACTTCCGAGGCCGTTCCGAAGTGTAGCCGCAATCTCGGAGCAGCACAACCCCCAAATCAGGAAAAACCACATCATGTTGTGGCTGCAAGGGTCCCGACACCCTCAATTTTGCGTTTGCCGGTGCGGGCGGCGCGGTCGTGGTCAGTAGCTCACCGCCGCCTGGGCGGGGTCCTCCAGGTAGATCTCCTTGATCCCCCCGGTTCGGAGATTCACCTGGCCCGCCAAGGCCCGCAGCGCCTCCAGCTTGGCACCGATCGAGGAGATCTGGGAGGGAGTCAGCATCAACCCCAGGTCGGCCGTCCAGCCCCCGCTGCTCTCGATCTCAAGTGCCCCGGACGCGGTCAGCAAGTACTGGCGGACGGAAACCCCGTAGGTCGCCGGGAAGACCCGGTCCAGGGCGACCAGGGCCTGGGTGAGCCGGGCCGAGAGCACCGGAGCGCCAGGCCTGGCCAGCGGGACCGACCTCTGATCCAGCAGGAGCGGCAGCCCGGCCCCCGACAGCCCGGGGGGCGGCCCCAGGGACGCCCCGCTGGCGGCCAGCCACTGCTGCGCCGAACCCTGCTCGTACAGCATCACCGGGGGGAGCGGCGTGATCGCCAGCACCAGGGTGCCCGGCCAGCGCACCCGGACCGAAGCGGCCTCGACCCAGGGCTGGGCGAGCAGGCTCCGGGACATGGCCGGGGCGTCGAGCAGGACAGTGCTCTCCCCGAAGCGGGCTCCGATCTCCGTGAGCAGCTGCTGGCGCGACACCACCGCTGCGCCCACCACCTCGACTCGCTGCACCTTGAGCCAGGGAGAGGCGAACAGGACGGCCCCGGCACCGATCGCCAGGGCCAGCGCCGCCACGGCCAGCTTGGTCCCCCGCCCCACCTCGCGGAGTGCCTCCCAGACAGGGGGCTTGCGGGGCGCTGACACCCGGTGCCGGCCCAGAAAGCGCTGCCGGGCAGCGAAGCGGTTGGCCCGTCGCTCCGCCGCCTGGCGGGCCACCTCCTCGATCTGATCGTCGGGAAGGTGACCCCAGTCGGGCCTTCCGCTGGCCCCGGCCGACGCCGGGCGCCGCCGGCGGGACAGGCCTGGCTGCTGCCCGAGAGCCCCCGGAGGACGCCAGGCTTCGAACTCACCCGGGACGACCGCGCCGAAGGACCGTCCCCGGGACGCGGGCTGGCGCGCGGGCGGTCTCATGGCTGCCCCTCAGCTGGAACGTGAATGAAGATCGGGACTGCCGACGGGGATGATCTCAAGTTCGAGCTCGACCCCGAAGCGCTCCTGTACACGTTGACGGATTACGTCCGCCAATGCAAGCACGTCGGCGGCCCGGGCTCCCCCCAGGTTGCAGATGAAGTTGGCATGCTGGGGGGAAACCTGGGCGGCTCCGATCTGGAGCCCCTTCAATCCGCAGGCCTCGATGAGCTGGCCGGCCCGCGCCGCCGGAGGGTTCTTGAAGGTGCTCCCCAGGCTCCGCACCCCGGTCGGCTGGCTGGCCTTTCGCTCGGTCATCACCCGCCGAACCTCGGCCCGTGCGGAGTCGGGATCGCCCGGGCGGAGTCGAATCCAGACCTGGGTCACGACCGCTCCCTGGAGCGACCCCTCCTGGAGGGCGGTCCGCCGGTAGCTGCTGCCCAGGTCGGAGGCAGTGAGGTGGAGCACGTCGCCGCCAGGGAGGACCGCCTCCACTCGCTCCAGAATGGCCCCGACCTCGCCCCCGAAGGCGCCCGCGTTGCCCGCCGCGGCGGCTCCGGCGGTCCCCGGGATGCCCACCCCGAAGGCGAGGCCGTGCAGGCCTCGGTAGGCGGTGTCGAAGGCCGCCCGGGGCAGCATGGCCCCGGCCTGGAGGCAGACCAGCCCCTCGTCCTCGAGCTCGGCCCGGGTGGAGGGGAACTTGAGGACCAGCCCGCGGACGCCACCGTCGAGGATCAGGCAGTTGCTGCCCGCTCCGAGCACGGTGTGGGGAAAGGAGAGCTCCTGGCAAACGGCCAGAACATCGGGCACCAACGCCGCCCGGGCCGGCTCCCAGTACCAGTCGGCCGGTCCACCCACCCCGAACTGGCTGTGATCGCGCAGCGGCTCGCCGGCTCGGAGCTCCCCTTTAGCAATCGAATCGGCCAGCAGCTGCCGGAGCGGCAGGGGAAGCTGGGAGGGAGTCACGCCCACCTTTCGCGCACGGCCTGGAGCAGCCGCGCCGCCACCCCGTCGAATCCCCGAACCGAGCTGCAGACGACCAGCGTCGGCGGCCGGAGTCGCTCCAGCGTCGCGATGATCGCGGCTGTCGCCGACTCCACCAGGACCAGCTCCGGTCCCGAGACCAGGGCGGCCACGTCAGCAGAGCTGACCGTGCCCGCCAGATCCCGCTCCCGGGCCGGCTCGATCGGACCCAGAACTAGCAGGTCGAGGCCGTCGAAGGCGCCCCGGTACTCGGCCAAGAGTCCGCGCGTGCGGGAGTAGGTGTGGGGCACGTGGACCATCACGAGCTGGATCTCCGGCCCGAACTGCTGGCGGGCGCCGGCGATGGTGGCCCGGATCTTGGTGGGGTGATGAGCGTAGTCGTCGACCACAGTCACTTCGGCAAACGTCCCCAGCACTTCAAAGCGCCGGGCCACCCCCCGATAGGAGGTCGCCGCCCGGGCCGCAGTGGCAGGGTCAGCGCCGAGCTGGACGGCGGTGGCCAGTGCTGCCAGTGCGTTGGCAGCGCTGTGGTCCCCGAACCCGGGGAGCGCCATCTCGAGTTCGCCTGCCGGGCTCCGAACGACCAGCTGGAGCCGGTCGCCGGCTTTCGTCGGGGGACGGACCAGGCTCCAGTCGGCGTCCTTCAGCCCGAAGCTCTGGGCGCCCGCCGGGCTGGCTGCGGCAAGTTCGCGGGCCTGGGGGTCGGCCTGGTTGAAGATCAGCTGTCCCCCTTCCCCCAGCCCCTCCACCAGCCGGCGATAGGGAACCAGGTAGGACGCGAGGTCTGGATACAGATCGGGGTGATCGAGCTCCAGGTTGAGCAGGGTGACCACCTGGGGTTGCCAGTGGAGGAACTTGGCACTCTGGTCCAGCGCTGAGGTGGTGTACTCGTCGCCCTCGAATACGAAGGGGCCTCCCTCTCGAGGGTCCCCCAACCGGGCGGTGGCGCTGAAGTCCCGAGGGGTGGCTCCCAGCCGGAACCCCGGCCGGCAGCCGGCGGCTTCCAGCATGAAAGCGGTCAGGGCCGAGGTGCTGGTCTTGCCATGGGTCCCGCAGACGACCGCGCGCCGCCGGCCCTGGGTAAGCCCGCGGTACGCCTCCGCCTCACTAAGCAGCGGAAGAGCCCGCTGGCGGACCGCCTCCAGCTCCAGGTTTCCGGCCTGGACCTGATTCCCCAGCACCACCAGGTCGGGAACCCCCCAGCGATCTAGGTTCTCGGGATCATGCCGGGGCTGGAAGGGGATGCCCGCCGCCTCGAGGATCTCGGTGGTCGGTGGATAGGCGTCTTCGTCAGCACCGGTGACCCGATAGCCGAGTTCGGCACAGCAGAGAGCCAAACCCGAGACCGCGTAACCGCAGATGCCCAGAAAGTGGAGGTGCGCCGGCGGCGCCGGCCAGCCTACCGGGACGGACTCAGCCAATCTCAGCGGCTCGGGCCGGCCAGCTGCTGGAGCAGGGCGGCCACGTCGGCGGCGGCGCGAGGCCGCGCCATGGAAGCGCTCGCTTGGGCCATCTCCTGCCAGCGCCGGGGATCGCCCAGGACGGCGAGGACTGCCCGCTCCAGCTTGGCCGCGTTCAGCTCGTGATCGGGGACCACCAGGGCCGCCCCGGCCTGCTCGAAGGGCAGCGCATTGGCGCTCTGGTGCTCCCCGGCGTGCGGGTAGGGCACCAGCACCATGGGCCGGCCCAGGCAGGCGACCTCCGCCAGAGAACTGCCGCCCGCCCGCATCACCACCAGGCTCGACGCCGCCAGGGGCTCGGCGACGTCGGCCACGAACGGCGCTGGCCGGTAGCGATCCCCGACCGGAAGCCCGGCCTCCCGGGCGGTGGCCTCCACCTGGGCGTATTCGGTCGGGCCAGTGAGATGGGCCACCGTCAGCTGGGGGCACTTCCGGAGCAGGCCGGGCAGCGCCTCCAGAAGCACCTCGTTCAGATGCCGGGCTCCCTGGGAACCCCCCATCACCAGCAGGTTGGGCGGCTCCTGAGGCGGCCGGGGGTGCTCCGCCAGGGCCGCGAACTGTTCCCGGACCGGGTTACCAGTGCAGGTCACGCGGGCCCGGGGCAGGTGCGCCCCGGTACCCGGGAAGGAAGTGGCCACCGAGCGCACCCGCGAAGCCAGCCACTGCACGGCTTTGCCCGGAAGCAGGTTCTGCTCCAGGAGTAGGACCGGGATCGAGCGGCGGCGGGCGGCGAGCGCCACCGGAACGCAGACGTAACCGCCGGTCGCCAGGACCACCTGGGGCTGGAACCGGCGCACCAGCCGCGCTGCCTCACGGTAGACGATCGGCAGCCGGAGCGCCAGCCGGGGGGCGGAGCTGACCGCGCTCGAGCCCATGCTGCCCAGACGTAGGCCCGAGAAGTCGATACCGGCTTCGGAGACCAACTCGGACTCCGGGCCGCCGGCGCGGCCGACGTAGCTGATCACGACTGCGGGGTCAGTCTTCCTGAGCGCCTCCGCCACCGCGATGGCCGGGGTGCAGTGGCCGCCCGTTCCGCCGCCCGTGATTAGCACGCGCATTACCGATCCCCACTCGGCGCTGCCGGGCCGAGATGTTGAGCAGGATCCCGGTGGCGGCCAGCGAGAGCGCCAACGACGATCCCCCAAAGCTGATGAAGGTGAGAGGTACCCCGGTGGAAGGGATAGTGTCGGTCACCCCGCCGATGTTGATCAGGGCCTGCCCTACGATCCAGATGGTGATCCCGCCGGCGAGGAGAACGCCAAGACGGTCGGGGGCGTTCCGCGCGGCCCGGATCCCGCGCCAGGCGAAGCCCAGGAAGAGGAGCAGAACCAGGAGCGTCCCGACCAGCCCCAACTCCTCCCCAATGATGGCGAAGATGAAGTCGGTGTGCGCCTCGGGAAGCAACTGGGCCGGGGACACCGCCCCGTTCAGTCCGGTGCCGAAGATCCCCCCCGCGCCGAGCGAATAGAGGGCCTGGACGGCCTGGAAGCCGGTGCCAAGCCGGTGAGCGAAGGGGTTCAAATAACTGAGAAAGCGGGCGACCCGGTACGGCTCGGCGCGGATCAGCAACAGCCCCCCGAGCAGCCCCGCGACGGCCACGCCGGCCAGGTGGCGGACCCTGACCCCGGCCAGCCAGAGCAGGCCGGTCGCGCTCAGACAGAGGACGATGGTGGAGCCTAGGTCCTTCTCCATCACCACCAGGAGCGCCACCACCACGATCTTCCACCCGTAGTTGAGGACCCCGTCGCGGAGATCGGTTATCCGGCCCCCCAGCCGGTCCAGCCAGACTGCCCCGGCAACGACCACCGTGAACTGGGCGAGCACGCTGGGCTGCAGGTCGAAGGGGCCGACCTTGATCCAGCGGCGCGCGCCCAGCACCTCCTGCCCGATGTGGGGAACCAGCACGGCGACCAGGAGCAGCAGGGTCCCCACCCAGAGCAGCGGCGCCAGCCGGGTCCATTGGTGATAGTCAATCTTGGCGCAGACCCCGAGGGCGACCAGGCCCAGGGCCAGCCAGAGCAGCTGGCGCTCGAAGAAGTAGGCGGGATTGCCGTAGTAGGTGTAGGCCAGGGCCTGGCTGGCGGAGTACACCATGATCAGCCCCAGGCCGCAGAGCGCCAGGGTCAGCAGCAGCAGCCAGACGTCCAGCTCGGGGAGGGGAAGCCGGCGGAGCCCGCCGCCCTGGTGCCGAGCCTGGCCAACCGGCAGCCAGCGCTCCACGTGGGCGATCAACGGACGCCCCCAGGGAGTCCGGCGGCGACCGCCCAGTAGGCGGCGAGCGAGGCCGACAGGGCGGCCACCAGCCAAAACCTGACGTCAATCCCCCACTCGGTCATGCCTCCCTCCTCGAAGTGGTGGTGGATCGGGCTCGCGCGGAAGAGTCGACGGCCATGGGTGAGCCGCACGTGGCTGATCTGGATGATCACCGAGCCGGCCTCGACCAGGAAGACCAGAGCCAAGAGCGGCAGCAGCACCAGCGCCCCCACCTCGATGGCGGAGACCGCCAGGGCCAGACCAATGGCAAGCGACCCGGCGTCCCCCATGAAGACCGCGGCCCGGGGCCGGTTGAAGACCAGGAAGGCGAGCAGACCCGCCGCCAGACAGGCGCAGGTGGCAGCCAGCTGGGGGCGGTGCTCGGCCATGGCCAGAGCCGCACAGGCAGCGAACCCGGGGATGGCGCAGCCGGCCGCCAGCCCGTCGACTCCGTCGGTCAAGTTGGCCGCGTTGGCGGTCGCGAGGATGGCGAACGCGGCCAGCGCCAGCCCCAGCACCCCCAGGTCGCGGGGGCCGAATCCGGGCACGATCTGACTGGTCGCCGCAGTCGCGGACACCCCCAGGGCCAACATCCCGGCACAGCCCGCCAGGAGCAGCAGCTTGGGGCGGAAGCGCACACCCTCCCCCCGGCGCACCTTCGCCAGGTCGTCGATCAGCCCCACCCCGCAGCCCAGGGCGGCGGCCCCCGCCACCAGTCCCCCGGCGGGATCTCTGGCCGCGATCGCCCAGGCAGCCACCAGCACGGCCACGAAGACAGCGCCGCCCGCCGTGGGCGTGCCACTCTTCGCGAGGTGCGAGGCCGGCAGGTCGGGACGGACGCCCTGGC
>Ga0307374_10000972_pt1 | contig 53820 bp, 51 predicted proteins | sample OX3MG_FD_202532 | JGI IMG/M metagenome (GOLD analysis project Ga0307374, IMG submission 202532) | Soil microbial communities from Risofladan, Vaasa, Finland - OX-3 | ecosystem: Environmental > Terrestrial > Soil > Coastal area > Acid sulfate soil | place: Finland: Risofladan, Vaasa | collected...
AAGTTCGATCTCGAGAAGATCCTGCGGCCGATCGAGTTCACGCCTGAGCAAAAGAAGGTAGACGAGCTGCTGAACGACATGCGGACCAAGAAGGTCCACATGATGATCGTCGTCGACGAGTACGGCGGCACCGCCGGCCTGGTGTCGCTGGAGGACCTGCTCGAGGAGATCGTCGGCGAGATCCGCGACGAATACGACTCGGCCGAGGAGGAGCAGCTCGTGATCCTCAACGACCACGAGGCCCGCGTCGCCGCCGGCTTTCCCCTGGAAGAGCTCAATTCCCGGTTGGGGCTCGCGATCGAGGAGTCTGGGGACTACGACTCCGTGGGCGGTTACGTCCACGCGGTGCTCGGCAAGATTGCGCAGGAAGGCGACTCCATCACAGGCGGCCGGGCCAGATGGACGGTGGAGAAAGTGATCGGAAGGCGGATCGAGACCGTCCGGCTCGCCGCCGAGCAGCCGTGGCCGGACGAGGCGCTTGGGCGCGACGGCCGTGACGACGCGCGACACCTGGAGGAAGGATCTGGCCACCTATAGCGACCGCGCGGTCGTGCTGCGCAAGCTCGACTACGGCGAGGCCGACCGCATCTTCACGCTGCTGACCCGCACCCACGGCAAGGTGGGGGCGATCGCCAAAGGCGTGCGTCGCCCCGAGTCCAAGCTGGGGCCGTCGCTGGAGCTGTACGGGCACGTGGACGTGCTGCTGGCCAAGGGCCGGGGCGACCTGGACGTGGTGGCGCAGGTGCAGCGCGTGCCCGGATACCGAATCGAAGGGAACGTCGAGACGATGTCTCACGCGGCCCTGATCGCCGAGCTCGCCGAGCGCGTGTGCGAAGACCGCCATCCCGTGGACGGCGTTTACGAGCTGGCGGTGATGGCCCTTTACGAGCTTGCGCGCGAGACGGACCCGCGCCGCGCGTCGGCCTATTTCCTCATGGCGGCCCTGGACCTGCTCGGCTACGCGCCGCAGCTCGCGGCGTGCGTGTCGTGCGAGAAGCCCCTGGCGCCCAAAGCCGCCGCGTTCAGCGCGGAGGCGGGCGGCTTCCTTTGCGACGGCTGCGCGCTCCCCGTGATGTCATTGGTCCCGCTGCCGGCGATCAAGGTGCTTCGGCTGATGGCGGCCGGCGACCTCGACACGTACCGGCGCCTGAAGCTGGACATGGCGTTGATGTCCTCGATCGAAGGCGTCCTCACGACCCAGCTCGAGCATCACCTGGACCGCCGCCTGAAGTCGCTACAGTTCCTGCACCAGATGAGAGGAGCATCGACATGTTGAAAGCAGCCGGCGCATTCAGCGGTTTCTCGGTCGACGACCTGGCCGCGGCCAAGCGCTTCTACGGCGAGGTGCTCGGGGTCGAGGTCGAAGAGATGCCGCAGGGCCTGCGCTTGAAGATCGGGAATGGCATCCTGGTCTATCCCAAGCCCAACCACGTCCCGGCTACCTACACGATGCTCAACTTTCCTGTTGATGACATCGCGAAGGCCGTCGAGGATCTGAAGGGGAAGGGGATCAAGTTCGAGCTGTACCCGGGTATGACCGATCACCTCGGGATCGCGCGAGGCATCGCGAGCGGCATGGGTCCGGACATCGCATGGTTCAAGGACCCCGCCGGAAACATCGTGTCTGTCCTGCAAGAAGCTTGACCGTCTCTCGCGGCCAGGTCATGGAGAAGGTCGTCGCGCTCACCAAAAGGCGCGGCTTCATCTATCCGTCGAGCGAGATCTACGGTGGTTTGTCCGGCTTCTACGACTACGGCCCGTACGGCGTCGCCCTGAAGCGCGCGATCCGGGACCTGTGGTGGCGGCACATGGTCGACCTGCGCGACGATGTGGTCGGACTGGAATCAACGCTGATCATGCCGTCCGACGTGTGGGCCGCCTCAGGCCACCTGACCAACTTCGTCGACCCGCTGCGCCAGTGCCTCGGCAAATGCAAGAAGCGCTGGCGCGCCGACCACGTCACCGGCAACACGTGTCCTGAATGCGGGGGCGAGCTCACCGAGCCCCGCATGTTCAATCTCATGTTCAAGACCAACGTCGGCCCGCTGGAGGACGAGGCGTCTGAGGTGTACCTCAGACCTGAGACCGCCCAGGGCATGTTCGTCGACTTCAAGAACGTCATCAACTCCTCTCGCGTGAGGATCCCGTTCGGCATCGCGCAGCAGGGCCGCGCTTTCCGCAACGAGATCACGCCCGGCAACTTCGTGTTCCGAGTGCGCGAGTTCGAGCTGATGGAGATGGAGTACTTCGTCCGCCCGAACCAGGACGACGAGGCCTTTGATTACTGGCGCAAGGAGCGAATGCGCTGGTTCACCGACGTGCTCGGCGTCAAGTCGGAGCGCCTTCGCTTCTACGACCACCCGCAGGCGAGCCTGTCCCACTATTCGAAGCAGACGACCGACATCGAGTACGAGTTCCCGTTCGGGTGGGGAGAGCTGGAGGGCATCGCCGACAGGACCGACTTCGACCTGGTCGTGCACCAGGAGCGCTCCAAGCAGGACCTCACCTACCTCGACCCGGAGACGAACGAGCGGTATTTGCCGTGGGTCATCGAGCCCGCGGTGAGCGTCGAGCGCATCTTCATCACCCTTCTTATCGATGCGTACGACGAGGACGTGGTGAACAACGAGCCGCGCACCCTGTTGCGCCTGCACCCGAACGTGGCTCCCGTGCAGGTGGCCGTGGTGCCGCTGTCCAAGAAACCGGAGCTGACCGGGCCGGCCCAGAAGGTGATCCAGGAGCTGCGCGGTCATTTTCGAGTCGAGTACGACCAGACGGGCGGTAACATCGGCCGGCGCTATCGCCGCCAGGATGAGATCGGCACCCCGTTCTGCGTCACCGTAGATTTCGAGACCCTGAACGACCAGGCGGTGACCATCCGCCACCGCGACAGCACCGAACAGGAGCGTGTGAAGGTCGCCGAACTCTCCGATCGCCTGGCGGGACTGGTCGGCTGACCGACCGGCTGGCAAACGCACACAATGTCGGACATGCAATCCCCGGGCCCGGTTCTCGTGACTACGACAGAGCGACCTGCAGGCTATGAGGTCAAGCAGGTCCTTGGACAGGTATTCGGCGTCGTGGTGCGCAGCCGCGGCCTGGGCGGAAACATCATGGCCGGGCTCCGATCGCTGGGAGGCGGCGAGATCGTCGAGTACACGCGCCTGGTCGAGGACACGCGCCGGCATGCGATCGACCGGATGATCGAGAACGCTCGGGCGATGGGCGCCAACGCGGTCGTGATGATGCGCTTCGACTCCTCGGAGATGGGGCAGACCATGACCGAGGTGGTCGCATACGGTACGGCCGCGGTCATCGAGCGAAGCACCACATGAGCTTGGCGGTCATCGAGCTGATCGTCGTGATCGCCTTCGCGGTCGTGGGCTATTTCATCTGGGATCGCCGCTACCACGGATCGAACCAGGGTGGCCTCAAGCCGACCAACGAGGTCTTCAAGGACCCGACCACGGGCAAGCTGACCCGCGTGTACGAGGACCCGGCCACCGGCAAGCGGCAGTACAGAGAAGAGAAGAGCTAGCCAGGGCCCGCCGCCAGGGCGTGCTGGACCTCGCCATCAAGCGCCTCGAGCGGTCGCCGAAACCGGTCGTCCGTCGCGTTGTCAGGAGCACAGGAGCTCGGCGGTGCGCAGGTACACATCTACGCACCTCTCGACCGAGGCGAGGTCGACCCACTCCACGTCGGCATGCTCACCCTCACCCGACGGGCCGAAACCCACGGTTGGGATCCCGGCGGCGTTGGTGAGCGCCATGTCCATCCAGTAGGCGGCGCCGATCACCTCCGGATCCTGGCCCAGCACCTCCTTGGCGGCGCGGGCGACGGCCGTCGCCACCGGGCTCGCGGGGCTCACCTCCGACGGCGCTCGCTCCAGGACCACCCTGGCCGACGCCTCAAGCCTGGGGTCTTCTTCTCGCGCGATGGCGATCAGCGCTTCCATCTCTCCAAGGGACCTCGCCGCGTCCTCGCCGGGGATCGTGCGGCGCTCCACCTTGAGCTCGCATCGGGCCGGGTATGTGCTCCACTCCTGGCCGCCTTCGATCAGTGAACAGTGGATCGAGCCGCGGCCGAGCAAGCGATGGCCGGGACCCGCGCGCAGCCGCCGGTCGAGGTTGACGACGCCGGTCAGGATCCGGCCCATGCGGCCGATCGCGTCGACGCCCAGGTCGGCGCGCGACCCGTGCGCGGCCAGGCCCTCGGCCTTGACCTCCAGCCACACGAATCCCTTGTGGGCGAGGCAGAGCCGCAGCTCGGTCGGCTCCGTCACGATCGCCGCATCAGCCCCGAACCGCTCGAGCACGGCGCTGGTGCCGAAGCTCGCGACCTCCTCGTCGGCGACGGCGGTGATGATGAGGTCGCCCTTCAACCCCAGCTTTCTGGCTTCGCGCGCCGTCAGCATGATCGCGGCCAGGCTCGCCTTCATGTCATAGGCGCCCCGGCCGTAGACGCGTCCATCGCGTACCACCGGCTCGAAGGCCCGCTTCATGCCACCGGCGCCAACCGTGTCCATGTGGGCGTTCAGCATCAGGCTCGAGCCGCCGCCGCTGCCTCGCAGGATGCCGATCACGCTGGGCCGGCCTTTGACCGGCTCGACGATCGAGACCTCCAGGTCCAGTTCTCGCAGCCACGAAGCCACGAACTCGGCGAGGTCGGACTCGCCGCTGCCGTCCGCGACCAGGTCGGGGTTGACCGACTCGATCGCCACCAGCCGGCAGACGAGGTCCTCGACATCTCTTAGGAGATTCATCGCAGTGCGTTCCAAACCATAAACATGGACGCGGACCGCACGTCAAGCTAGCCAACCCTGACACCCGACCGGGTTACCGGGCGCGACTAAGATGGGCCCGTTCTCTCGATCCGCCCCGCGCCAAGGAGGCAAGACCATGCCTACAGTCCGCGCCAACAACGTGAACCTCTACTACGAAAAGCAGGGCACCGGGGAACCTCTTGTCCTCATCCCTTACCTCGCGGCAGACCAGGCCTGCTATGCGTTCCAGCTGGGCGACTACGCGAAGCATTTCACCTGCATCTCGGTCGATCTGCGTGGGGCGGGTCAGTCCGACAAGCCGGACAGCCCTTATTCGACCGAGCTCTTCGCGGATGACGTCGCCGCCTTCATGCAGGCGATCGGAGTGGAGAAAGCCCACATCTCGGGGCTGTCGCTGGGAGCGGCGGTGGGGATGTGCCTGGCCTCCAAGCATCCCGAGAAGGTGAAGACCCTGTCGCTGCACAGCGCCTGGCCCAAGACCGACCCTTTCCTCAAGACCGTGGTTGAGAGCTGGCAGGTGATGGCCAAGGGGCTCGGCAGCGTGCCTGAGATGGTGATCGGCGGCATCTTCCCGTGGTGCTTCACGCCCGAGCTCTATGCCGCCAAGCCCGATTACATCAAGTCCCTCGCGGATTTCGTTCGCAGTCGGCCGGTGCAACCGGTCGACGCATTCATGCGTGAGTCGGAAGCCGTGATCAACCACGACTGCCAGGCGGGTCTTAGCCGCATCAAGGCTCCCACCCAGATCACCTTCGGCCGCCACGACATGATCACCTCAACGCGGTTCGCCGACACGCTGCAAGGCCAGATCAAAGGCTCGGAGGTTCACGTCTTCGAGGACTGCGCCCACGCTCCGATTTACGAGAACGTGGCGGCGTTCAACCAGGCGACCCTGGATTTCCTTCAGAAGCACTCCGGGTGATCAAGTGACGAGCCTGGTTGTGGTCTCGCAATATTGGCGACCCAGCACCGTTCAGAAGTAGCAGTAAAACGTCAGGAGCAAGGGCCCGCGCCTCCTCCCCTTCGATGCGGGGCGCTTCTCCGATCAGCCCGGCGGGCCATCCTCCCAATGCCCGCCGGGCACACCCGCCATCGATCTAAGGTGTCCTCTCCCCGAGTAGACGCGACACCTGGAGACTCTTCCAGGTAAGACGCGGCGGCGCCATTCTGTGGGTACTTCACCACCCCCAGAGGAGGCGCCACCTATGACCAATGATGACGTGATCTACCGCAGCCGACTTCGTCTGTTCGCCCTCGCCCAGGAGATGGGCAGCGTGCGAGCAGCCTGCCGGATGCTCGGCGTCCACCACTCCACCTATTACCGCTGGCGACGTCTGCTGCTCCGATACGGACCCGAGCTCCTGCGACCCCGCGAGCGCCGCCAGCCTCGGATGCCGAACGCGATCTCGCCTATGGTCGAGCAACGGATCCTGGCCATGGCAATCGCCTTCCCGGGCTGGGGACCGAACCGGATCAGCCTGGAGCTGGGTCGTCCCAAGTGGGGCGGCATCAAGGTTTCCGGCAACGGAGTCTGGCGGCTCCTCCGTCGACACGGGCTCGGCCACCGTGCCCAACGCTTGGCTTTGGTTTGCGGCTTGGCTGCACCACCTGAACCGGAGCGCAGGCCGCCCCTTCCCGAGCTCCATATCGAAGCTGATCGGCCCGGTCATCGAGTTCAGATGGACTGCTTCTACATCGGCCGGCTTTCGGGCACCAAGGGCGTGGTTTGGCAATACACGGCCATCGACGTTGCCAGCTCATACACCTGGGCCGAGCTGCGGGTCACGCCCAAGAACCCAGCTGCGCAATGGACCTCTGCCCTGGCCCGGCGGGTCGCCGGTGAGCTGGCCAAGAAGGGCTGGAAGCTCGAGGCGGTCATGACCGACAACGCGTCCGAGTTCCGCTCTCAGGACTTCAATCACACCCTGGCCGACCTTCAGGCCAAGCACATCTACATCCGCGCCGGCAGGCCGCAGAGTAATGGCTGCGTCGAACGTGTGCAGCAGACCTTACTCGAGGAGTGCTGGAAACCTGCCTTTGCCCGCTACCTGATTCCCAAGTACACCGGTCTGCAGCGCGACCTGGTTCGGGAGCTCGGGCTCTACAACTCCGACCGCATACACCAGGCCGTCGCATCAAAGGCATGACCCCAGAGCAGGCCATCGGCAACCGTAAGCTGTGGACCAGCAACCCTCAGTGAGGCGTCGCTACATCTCGGGGAGAGGACAATCTAAGGCCCGCTACTGGCCGACCAGCCGGATCGTCCAGAAGTCGGAGGAGAGCCCCGGCTGGATGAGGTACGAGTAGGGCAGGGTGAAGTAGCCCTTCATGCCCCAGTTGGCGCCCCATGAGTTGCGCACGATGAACCACTGGGCCGCATCGTCGTAACCGACCGCCATCACCGCGTGCCCGCCGACCGGCCGCTCGCCCCAACCCGGCATGGGGGCGTGCCCGGTCTTGGCGACGGTCGCGCTCTCGAAGCTCTGGTAGACCGTGAAGCCGAAGACGAAGGGGTAGCCCGACGCGAGGCAGCCCTTCATCTGGTTCATGTCCTGCACAAGGCTCTGGTACGAGATGGCGCGGTCGAGCTCGGCGTCGTTGTAGGCCTTCGCCGATGGCTTGCTGGTGAACTTCGCGATCACGTACGGCCATTCGGGCTCGGGGCAAACGCCCTGGCTCGCCACCGACTTGATCCCGTCGCGGATCTGCGCGCCGCTGTCCGAGCGCACCGTGCCCTCGATGACGCGCTCGTTGTAGTAGATGAACAGGCGCGAGGGGACGAAGTCCGTCATCCGCTGCTTTCTGCGCTCGAACTCGATGGCGCCGGCGATCGCGTTCGCCGTGCAGCTGCCGAGCTGGCCCTGGTTGTACACCTTGGGGCAGCGGCGGCGCAGGTCGACCTTGCTGGGCAAGGCGGTGAGGAACTCGGCCGGGGCGGCGTACATATGGTCGCGCTGATCGGGCTGGTCGGGGATCCACCCGTAACGGGCGATTTTGCGTGGTCTGGTCATGGGCTACTCCTCCAATTCAGGTGGCGCTCTTCCCGCTCGGGATTATCGCCTTAGTCTCGACGAGGTGGAGGCTTAGGCCGGGTTTCCCCCGGCCGTCATCACGCCTGCCACCACCAGGCCACTGCTGGCGTTGCGCAAAACAGGAGGGGGTCCCGCGGGGGAGGACTTACGTCTTCCCCCGCGCCTTACAGGTAGGCCCACGTCGCCACGCTGGGCGAGTCGCCGACGTAGACGTCGATTCCGTGCGGGAACCGGTGCGCCTCCAGCGTGATCGCCGTCGCGCGGGCGTGGCCCTCCAGGATCACCAGCCTCCCATCCGGACGCCGCAGCGCGATGATCTCCGGCACCTTCTTCTCCGAGTGACAGATCCCCGCGGCGAGCGACAGCACGACCATGTTGGTCTGGTCGCCGGTGAACACATGCCCGACGTTGGTCGCGCCCTCGGTCACCTTGCGCGTGACCGGCGCGAGGATCACCCAAGCGCCGCTGTGGCTCGCGTAAAGCATCTCGCCGACCTCTTCTGTGGCGAGGCGGAAGCGCCGCCACTGGATGTCGTTCGCCAAACCCTGGAAGCTGCCCGCGCCCATGCCGAACCCGTGCGTCTTCGAGATGATCCGGCGCCGCAGCCCGTTCTGCTCGTCGTCTTTGAGGTTGGGCGAGCGGGCGGCCTTGAGCGCCGTCGAAAGGTAGGCCGGGTTGGGAGGATCGCCGACGATGTACTGCTGGAAGTCGGGCGACTCGATCTCGGCCTGCAGCCACGCGAGGATCACATGGTCGTCGGTGACCGCGCCGAGGTCGTCCATCGATCAACAGCGTAGCGTCGCCGGGTTGGATCACACTTAACGAGCAATGCCGAAATCACAAAAATGGGTCTACCAGTTCAAAGAAGGGTCGGCGGCGATGCGCGACCTGCTCGGCGGAAAGGGCGCCGGCGCGGCCGAGATGACGCGCGCCGGCATGCCGGTGCCTCCCGGCTTCACCATCACCACCGAAGCGTGCCGCGCGTACCTGGCCCACGGCGGCAAGTTCCCACCCGGACTCTGGGACCAGGTGACAGCCGCCCTCAAGGTCCTGGAGCGCAACGCGGGCAAGAAGTTCGGCAATTCGAAAGATCCGCTGCTGGTCAGCGTGCGCTCGGGCGCGAAGTTCTCAATGCCAGGAATGATGGACACCGTCCTCAACCTCGGCCTCAACGAGGAGACGGCCAAGGGCCTCGCGCTGCTCACGCAGGACGATCGCTTTGCACTGGACGCGCGGCGCCGCTTCATCCAGATGTTCGGCAAGACGGTCAAGGGAATCGACGGCGAGAAGTTCGAGCACGCGCTGGTCGAAGCGAAGAAACGCGCCCGCGTCAAGACCGACCCTGAGCTGAAGCCCGCGCAGCTGCGCACGCTGGTCGCGCGATTCCTCGCCGTCTACAAGGAAGCGACGAAAACCGAGTTTCCGTCTGACCCCGTCGAGCAGCTGCGCGACGCGATCGAGGCCGTATTCCGCTCCTGGAACACCGATCGCGCGAAGACATATCGGAAGATGGAGCGCATCTCGGACGACCTCGGCACGGCGGTCAACGTGCAGATGATGGTGTTCGGAAACATGGGCCAGACGTCGGGCACCGGCGTGGCCTTCACGCGCAACCCGATCACCGGCAAAAGGGAGCTGTACGGGGACTACCTCGCCAACGCGCAGGGTGAGGACGTGGTGGCCGGTCAGCGCGATACGGAGGACATCAGCGCGCTGAAGCGCCACATGCCGAAGGTGTACGCCCAGTTCGACCGGTACGCTCGGCAGCTCGAGAAGCACTACAAGGACGTGCAGGACCTCGAGTTCACGATCGAGCGCGGCAAGCTCTACATGCTGCAGACACGCTCGGCCAAGCGCACCGGCGAGGCGGCGGTGAACATCGCGGTCGCGATGGTGAAAGAGCGCCTCATCACCAAGAAGGAGGCGGTCGCCCGCGTCGAGCCACGGCAGCTGGAGCAGCTCCTGTTTCCGCGCGTCGACCCGAACGCTAAGGTGCACCCGCTCGCCAGGGGCGTGCCGGCCTCACCCGGCGCCGCTTCTGGCGGCGCAGTGTTCGACGCCGACACCGCCGTTGAGTGGGGCAAGCAGGGCAAGGCCGTCATCCTGGTTCGCGTGGAGACCAACCCCAACGACGTGCACGGGATGGTCGAGGCGAAAGGCATCCTGACGCAGACCGGCGGCACGGCGAGCCATGCAGCGCTGGTGGCCCGCGGCATGGGCAGGCCTTGCGTGGTGGGCGCCAGCTCGATCAACGTCGACGTGCGCAAGCGCGTCTTCTCCGCCAACGGGACGACGGTCAAGCAGGGCGACCAGATCACCATCGACGGCACCACGGGTGACGTTTACGTCGGCGACGTGCCGACGATCGAGGCCCGCTCGCTCAGCAAGCACCCGGCGGCGAGCGCGATCCTGCGCTGGGCCGACGAGTTCCGCCGCCTCGAGGTCTGGGCCAACGCGGATTACCCGCGCGACGCGATCAAGGCTCGCGAGAACGGGGCGCAGGGCGTCGGGCTGTGCCGCACCGAGCACATGTTCATGGAGCAGGAGCGGCTCCCGGTCGTGCAGGCGATGATCATGGCGACGACGACCGAGGACCGCGAGAAAGAGCTGGCCAAGCTCCTCCGCATGCAGCGTGGTGACTTCGAAGGGATCTTCAAGGTGATGGCCGGGCTGCCGGTGATCATCCGGCTCATCGACCCGCCGCTGCACGAGTTCCTGCCGAGCCTGGAGGACCTGATCCGCGAGACCACGCACCTCAAGGACACCGGCGAAAACCCGGCGCGCCTGAAGGAGCGCGAGAAGATCATGGCCCGGGTCGAGGAATTGCACGAGGCGAACCCGATGTTGGGCCTGCGCGGGGTGCGCCTCTCGATCCTGTACCCGGAGATCACGCGCATGCAGGTGCGCGCGATCATGGAGGCGGCGTGCAACCTGCGCAAGCGCAAGATCGACGCGCGGCCGGAGATCATGATTCCGCTGGTCGGCACGCGCGCCGAGATGCATTTCGTGCACGAGCAGCTGAAGCCGGTGGCGGAGGCGGTGCAGAAGGAGAAGGGCGTGGCGGTGCCGTACAAGTTCGGCACCATGATCGAGATCCCGCGCGCGGCGCTGACCGCCGGCGAGATCGCCAAGGAAGCGGAGTTCTTCTCGTTCGGCACCAACGACCTGACCCAGATGACGTTTGGCTACTCGCGCGACGACGCCGAGCGGCACTTCATCGTCCGCTACCTGGAGAAGAAGATCCTGCCGCGCAACCCCTTCGAGACAATCGACGAGGACGGCGTGGGGCGGCTGATGGCCATCGCGGTGAAAGAGGGTCGCAGGACGCGGAAGAACCTGGAGGTCGGCATCTGCGGCGAGCATGGGGGAGACCCCGAGTCGATCCATCTTTGCCACAGGCTGGGCTTGAACTACGTGTCGTGCAGCCCGTTCCGCGTGCCGGTGGCTCGCCTGGCGGCGGCGCAGGCTGCGATCGGAGAGGGCACCGGCACCAAGTAACTCAGCACCTCCCCCCTCCACGGGGACAGAGGCTTGCTATGTGGCCGCTCGCTTGGTCATTTCCGCCAGCACCTCCGGCCAGTGCAGCCGCTCGAACACCAATAGCGACGACGCGATGCGGCCGTTCTTGAACTTCAAGTATTCGATCGAGACGACCGGACCGACCGCCGTGTCCGTCACGAAGTCGTAGATCACGCACGCCTCGTCTCCGTCCACGAAGATCTTGCGGATCTCGTTGCGCTTGATGATCGGCGCCAGTCGCCGGAATCCGCCGATGAAGGCGTCTACGCCGCGAAGCTGGGTGTCGCCGACGATGAACTCGGCGTCCGGCTCGAGCATCGGACGGACTTCATCAAACCGCCCTTCGCCGACGGCGTCGATATACGAGGTGATGAGCTCGTGAAGCTTGTTCGCCATATCGACTCGACAATACAACTCGGTGACAATCGGTAACCGGGCGGGCTGATTTCGCTTTGCCACCGGGTCCGCGCGGCTGAGACAATTGCATCGTGAGCCGCGCCGTCGAGGAGCTCAATCGCAGGATGCTGCGGGCACGGGACGCGATCGACCGGGCGTACGCGCAACCGCTGGACATCCCGGCCCTCGCCCAGGTGGCACACGTTTCCGAAGCGCACTTCATCCGCACCTTCCGATCCACCTTCGGCGAGACGCCGCACCGGTACATGCAGCGGCGGCGGGTGGAGGGGGCGATGTTCATGCTGCGAGAGACAGACCGGAGCGTGACCGACATCTGCCTGGACGTGGGGTTCACCAGCCTGGGCACTTTCAGCCGCACGTTCAGCGAGATCCTCGGCGAGACGCCGACGAGCTACCGCCAGAATGCCGAGCTGGGATCGGCGCCGACCTGCTTCACCATGGCCTGGACCAGACCGAGCAGTTTTGGAGAAGGCAGGTCGCCAAACGGTCGATAGCATCGATCTCGTTCCGATCTCTTCGTTCCAAGGAGGTAACCGATGCTCGACTCGATCAACATCTCGCACATCTTCGTCAGCGACCAGGACAAGGCGCTCGATTTCTACGTGGGCAAGCTTGACCTGGAGGTCACCGCCGACATGGACTTCGGGCCGATTCGGTGGCTCACCGTCGGGGTCCCGGGCGATCCGAGCCGCGTCATCCTGCTGGAGAAGCCGGGGGCGCCCGCGATGGACGAGGCGACGGCCGCCAGCGTGCGCGAGCTGGTGGCGAAGGGTGCCAGCGGCTTCACGGTCGGATTCACCACCAAGGACATCCACAAGACCTACGAGACGCTGAAGGCGCGCGGCGTGGAGTTCAACCAGGAGCCGACGGACCGCGGCTACGGAACGGACATCGGCGTGCGCGACCCGTTCGGCAACCACATCCGGATCGTGCAGTTCGCGGGCGAGGTCAGCCAGGCCGCTCCGAAATCCGCGGCGAAGGATTGACAGCGGCGATGAGAATCCGCGTCAAGGTTTTGCAGACGGGCAAGACCGCTTGCGGGATTGAGATCCCGGCCAAGGTGGTGGCCGGGCTCGGTCCCGGCCGGCGGCCCGCGGTCAAGGCGACGATCAACGGGTACACCTACCGCAGCAGCATCGCGTCGATGGGCGGCAAGTTCATGCTCAGCGTCAGCGAGGAGGTGCGGAAGCACTCGGGCGTGGCGGGCGGCGACACGGTCGATCTCGACCTAGAGCTCGACACCGAGAAGCGTGAGGTGAGCGTGCCGGCCGATCTCAAGGCGGCGCTGGACCGCGACGCGAAGGCGAAGAAGTTCTTCGAGGGTCTTTCCTACAGCAATCAGAGGCGGCTGGTGATCCCCATCGAAGGCGCGAAAGCGCCGGAGACGCGGGAACGGCGTGTCGCCAAGACGGTCGAGTCGCTGCGGGAAGGGCGAGCCTAATTCACTTCCCCGCTGCGCGGGGAAGTACCCGGCGCAGCCGGGGGATGGGGCGGTCCTCCCCTAGTTGTTCGTAAATAGAATCGATTACGGAATCAAGGTCCTCATCAACAGACGTCACCGAGAAGCGCAGTACTCGGTACCCATCGCACTCCAACCAAGCCGTTCGTCGTACGTCATAGGCCTCCGCCGCATCGGTCCCATGCTCCGGGCCATCCAGCTCCACCACCAGCCGAGCCGCCAGGCAGCAGAAATCGACCACGTAAGGGCCGATAGGATGCTGGCGCCTGAACTTCCAGCCACCGAGTCTTTTTCCCTTGAGGCGATTCCAGACATTCCATTCGGTGCCGGTCATGGCGCGTCTGAGGCGGCGGGCGAGCTCGGTTTACGGGCGGGGCACTGGAAAACGATCCGGAATTCCTGACACGTTGGATAGCCAGGCTGTTAAGGCCAGTTGAGGCTCCCCATCCGGCGCTGCGCGCCACCTTCCCCGCTGCGTGGGGAAGTGATCTCACTTCTCCGCCCCGCGGGGAAGTACCCCGGCCGAAGGCCCGGGGGACGGGGAGGTGAAAACGCCCGACAATAGAACCAGTGCCCACCCCCTCGTCCGACGACGCCTTCGCCGAGGTCAAGGCGAAGGTCGACCTGGTCAAGGTCGTCTCGGAGCATGTCCGCCTGACCAAGCGCAACAAGGACCTCTGGGGCCTGTGCCCCTTCCACCAGGAGGACAGCCCCAGCTTCAAGGTCAACCCCCAGATGCAGTCCTGGTACTGCTTCGGCTGCGAGCGCTCGGGCGACGTCTTCACCTTCGTCGAGCTGATCGAGAAGACCGACAAGCGCGGCGCCCTCCAGATGCTGGCCGAGCGCGCCGGCGTCGAGCTCAAGAAGCTCTCGCCCCAGGCCAAGGAACGCAGCGACACCCGCAAGCGCCTCCTCGCCATGCTCAAGCTCGCCGCGCAGTACTACGAGTACGTGCTGTGGTCCAGCCCGGCGGGCGAGCCGGGACGGCGCCTCCTCGAGTCACGCCGCGTGAGCGAGGAGACCGCCCGCAAGTTCCAGCTCGGATACGCACCCGCGGGCCGTGGCTTCGCCGAGTATCTGCGGGCCAAGAAACGCTCACTGCAGGACGCGCAGGAGGCGGGCCTCATGCGGCGCGATGGCACCGACTTCTTCGCCGAGCGCCTCGTCATCCCCATCCGTGATGAACGCAGCCAGCCGCTCGCCTTCACTGCACGAACGGTGCGGGCGGACGAGCAGCGCAAGTACATCAACTCCCCCGAGACGCCGTCCTACATAAAGGGACGGGTCATCTTCGGCCTGGACCTGGCACGCGACGAGATCACGCGCCGCGGCCACGCCGTGCTGATGGAGGGCCAGTTCGACGTCATCACGGCGCACCAGTTCGGTGTCACCAACGCCGTGGCGAGCTCGGGCACGGCGCTGACGGACGACCAGGTCCGCCTGCTCAAGCGCTTCACGGACGAGCTGCTCCTGGTCTTCGATGCCGACCGCGCCGGCCGTGCCGCCGCCTTCAAAGCCGTAGAGCTCGCGTCCGCCCACCAGATGCGCACCCGCGTCGCCACGGTCCCGCCGCCGGCCAAGGACCCGGACGAGTTTCTGCGTGCCGCAGGCCATGAGGCGCCGCAGCGCTGGGAGGAGCTCGCCGCCGGCGCTCCGTCGGGCTGGGAGTTCTGGATCCGGGACTCGCTGACCGGCCTCAACACCGGCAACCCCAACCACCTCGAGCTGGCGGCGGCCAAGGCCCGCGACGTGCTCGAAAAGATCCCCGACCCGGCGGTCCGCGAGACCTACCGCGAACGAGCTGCGGGATGGATTGGGGTCCAGCCGCACCTGCTGAGCCCCCTGGCCAGTTCGGGCCGAGGGCCCGAATCGGGCCGGAATGGGGCGAAAAGGACCCCTCCGGACGGTTTGGCTTCGCGGCTGGGGGGGAAGAAACTCACCGTAGGCAGATATCTGCTGCAGTTGCTTGCGGTCAGGCCGGTCGCGTTCGAGCGGGTGCGAACAAAGCTCACCCCCGACGAGTTGGACGAAGGAGACCGCGGAGTGTACGTACGGATGTTGGAGACCTACGAGCGCGGCGGACCCGCCGGGCTCGAAGCAGAGTTGGCGGATTACCCGCCAGAGGAACAGGACCTGATCAGAAGGGCGTGGGCGGCGCCACCGCCGAGTGTGGACGACGATGTGGCCGAGGAGCTGGCGGACAGAATCCGGCTCGACCACATGAAGAGTCGGCACAGTGGGATAATCCGCGAGCTTTCTGAAGCAGAAAGGGGTCGGGATTCGGAAAGGGTGGCACGGCTCGAAGCGGAAGCCAGGGAGCTCTCCCGCGCCATCTCTGAGCTGGAAAGGAGAAGCTGAGATCGCTCGTGTAGTCAAAGCGGCGGCCACGCCGAAGACAAGTAAGGCGGCCAAGGTGGTCGAGAAGCCGGAGCACAGGTTCGAAGACGAGCTGATGGCCGTGGCCGAGCAGCTCATCATCAAGGGCAAGGAGCAGGGCTACCTCACGCCCGACGACATCCTCCAGGGCTTCCCCGAGATCGACGCGGAGCCAGACCAGATCTTCCGCATCTTCGCCGCCTTCAAAGAGATCGGCATCGAGGTCACCGACGGTGAGAAGGATTTCGAAGAGGTCGAGCAGATCGACGACGAGATGCTCCTCGACATCGAGATGATGGACTCCGTCTCCCTTGACGACCCGGTGCGCATGTACCTGAAGGAGATCGGGCGTGTCAGCCTGCTCACGGCCAACGACGAGGTCGAGCTCGCTCAGGCGATCGAGGCCAAGCCGCTGCACGACGCCATGAAGGCGCTGAGCGTGACGGAGGAGTCGGACGGCCGGCAGCGATCGGTCGACGAGATGCTCCCCGAGGTCATCGAGCGGCTCGCCACGGTCAAGCGCAAGGGCCAGCAGGCTCACATCGCTCAGGAGCTGTTGGGCCTCGCCGACCTGGCGAAGCTGCAGAACCTCCTCGACGCGGCCGCCGCTGAGCGCCGGCGCATCGCCACCCATGGCGTCGCCCGCCCGCGCGTGCGCGCCGAGGCTCTCGAGTCGTACCGCATCGCGCGCTACCGCTTGACCGAGCGCTACGAGCGCGCTTACGAGGCCAAGCAGCGGCTGACCGAAGCCAACCTGCGGCTGGTCGTGTCCATCGCCAAGAAGTACATCGGCCGCGGCATGTCCTTCCTCGACCTGATCCAGGAAGGCAACATGGGCCTGATCCGCGCGGTCGAGAAGTTCGACTACCACAAGGGCTACAAGTTCTCGACCTACGCGACATGGTGGATCCGGCAGGCCATCACCCGCGCCATCGCCGACCAGGCTCGGACGATTCGCATCCCGGTGCACATGGTCGAGACCATCAACAAGCTGGTGCGCGTTTCCCGCCGCCTGCTCCAGGAGCTGGGCCGCGAGCCGAGCGACGAGGAGATCGGCGAGGAGATGGGCATCACGCCAGAGAAGGTGCGCGAGATAGTGAAGGTGTCGCAGGACCCCGTCTCGCTCGAGACCCCCATCGGCGAGGAGGAGGATTCTCACCTTGGCGACTTCGTCGAGGACCGCGAAGCCGTCTCTCCCTCCGACGCCGCGTCGCTGACGATGCTGCACTCCGAGGTCGAGGACGTGCTCGACACGCTCACGCCGCGCGAGCGCCGCGTGCTGCAGCTGCGGTTTGGGCTGATCGACGGCCACCAGCGGACGCTGGAGGAGGTTGGCAAGCGGTTCGGCGTGACCCGCGAGCGCATCCGCCAGATCGAGGCCAAGGCGCTGCGCAAGCTCCGCCACCCGTCTCGCTCCAAGAAGCTGCGCGACTACCTGGAGTAACGCCACCCCGCCCTTCGGCCCACCCTCCCCGCACCGGAAGGTGATTCGCAGCCCGTACCGAAGGTCGGGAATGTCCGTTACTGACCATGTGAGGCTTGCAACGACGGCGGCGCTTGCCGCTGCCCTGGTTCTGAGCCTGGCCGGCGCTTGCTCCAACCCATCGACTGCCACCCCCGCGACCCCCAGTCCCACCCCGGTCACCGACTACGGACCGCCTCCCGCCGGCGTTCCGCTGCTCTACGTGCACGACCCCAAGCACGCCTCCTGGCTGATCGGCTTCGACTGGAACGGAAAGCCGCGCGGCACGGTCAAGCTCGCGCTATCGGCTCCGCTGCGGCAAGCTCCCGACGGCTCGGCATTTGAAACGGGAAGCGCCATCAAAGGCGGCGGTCAGGGTTTCCTGGACCGGCTGGGTCAGACGATCCAGGGGCCTCCGGGCGTCGGTTCCACCGTTGCTGAGATGTGGGCGGACGACAGCAGCCACATGTGCCTGGTCACGCTCGACCAGCAGACGTTCACGTGGGGGCTGAGCACGATCCAGCCCGGGCAGCCCACGCGCCCCGTTGCGGTCATCGCGCGCGACGCAGGCATCGGACAATCTGGCATCGACCCGGTCGCGTGCAGCTTCAGGAATGACGTCGCGATCCTCGTGCGCTCGACGATCGCGTGGCCCGCTGAAGAGTGGGTCGTCAGGCTCTCGGACGGCCTCGTGCTCGCCCACCACCAGTACGTGTTCCAGGCGCTGGAATCAGTGGTGGCAAGCCAGGATGGCTTTTACGTCGCAGAGAATTCAGTGCACGCGAGCCCGCTCAGCTCACCACCTCCGACAGCCGCGCCCTCGACGGCGGTCCGAAGTGTCTCAGACAACGCGGTGGTCGCCAACCTCGACTCGAAGCTCACAGCGCTCGGCTTCAGCGGTGACGGTTCGCGGGTCCTCGTGGGCGATCTGATCGATCCTTTCGTGGCACAAGGTGGCGTACCGCAAAACGGCCTGGGACCTTCGCACTTGCAAATCGTCGACTGGAAGACAGGCCAGGTCGAGTGGCGGTACGACGGACCGGAGGCGTTGGGCAGCTTTATCGTCCAACCGGGTGGCAGCGAGATCGCCATTGGGCTGCGGGGAGCCGAACGTCTCGACAGCGGCCCGTGCGGCAGCACGCCAGGGATCTTGTGTCCGGGGGCCAAGGACCCGCTGCGTGACATCCTGATCGTCCGGGGTGATGGATCGATTCTCAAGGTCACCGGGCCGTACGAAACCGCCTGGTGACGTAGATTGAGCGGGGATGCCGGTCATCACGATCGGGAGGCAGTTCGGGGCGGGGGGCCGCACCGTAGGCGAGTTGCTCGCCCGGGAGCTCAAGTACGACCTCCTGGAGTCGCAGATCATCGACCAGGTCGCGCACCGGCTTCAGCTCCCCAAAGAGGAGGTCGAGGCCGAGGACGAGCAGCCCGGCTCGCTGCTCACCCGGCTGCTGGTGGCGCTTGGCTCGGCCAGCACCGAGCCGCTGGTCCCGGTCGACTCGACCGCGTGGACTCCGCCGAACGCCGACCCCGCGTTCGACACGCGCAAGGCGGTGCTGCAGATCACCCAGCAAGTGATCCTGGAAGCCGCTCGGTCCGGCAACGTGGTGATCGTCGGCCGCGGCGGCGCGTACCTGCTGAGCGATCTCCCGGGCGCCCTGCACGTGTTCCTTGGTGCGGCCAAGGCTGTGCGAGTGAGGACGGTCATGGACCGTTACAAAATCGCTTCGGAAGAGGAGGCGATGCACCGCCTGACGCGTGCGGATGAGAACTGGACGGCCTATATCAGGCAGGTCTACGGCCACGATCGTAACCTGCCGGGGCACTACGACATGGTGCTCGACACTGGCCGCCTCGGCTATGAGGCCACGGTGGCCGCGATAATCGCGGCGCTCAGGGGCGCCCACCAACTAACCTAGTCAGCGATGGTCCACTCGCTCGGCTCGCGCACGTCCGGCGTCGACGGCTCCAGCGAAGGCGGCCGCATCAACACCATCAGCCTCCCCGGAGCGCTCGTCCTGTACAGCGTGCCGCTGCTCCAGGCGGTTCAGCGCACGAACCCGAAGGTCAAGCTCTCGGCCGCGCCCGTGCAGGTCGACGGCGCGTGGTGCCTTGAGCTGAGCTACCTGGGAGACGATCCCACCGGAGTGCCTGAGCACTGGCACGGGCACCGCGTGGTGCTCAAGAAGCTCGAGCCGCCGCCCGGTGCCTGACACTTTCGGCCCGCAGAGCAAGATCCGCGACGTCGTCGCCACCCTGGGCGAGCGCGGTCGCGATCTGCTGCGCAAGCACGGGTACGAGGTCGGGGAGGGTTTCGTCGACATCCTCTCCCAGTACCAGAGCCTCGAGCATGCGGCGCGGGTAGACCGCCTGCGGGGGCTGGACACCCTGGTGACGGAACTGAACTCAGCCGCTTAGCAAGAAGGACCTCCCCATCCGGCCCTGCGGGCCACCTTCCCCACACGGTGGGGAAGTGAGAATCCAAGAAGGACCTCCCCATCCGGCCCTGCGGGCACCTACCCCGCGCTGGACGCGCGGGGTCCCCGAGGGAAGTGGGGAAGTGAGAACGGGATCCGTTTACATTCTTTTGAATTGTTCCAATCCGTCAGCGCGGGGTGTACCATGCCACGAAACCGCACTCTGGTTCGTTATACAGGTCGAGGAACACGTCATTGCAAAAGTCGAAGCTGGGACCAGGACAGGGAAAGTGCGCCTGCGGACGGCGCCTGATAGACGCGTCGGTCTACATCTACCGCTCTCACAACGATCGTTTTCTGTTCCACCGTTGCGAATGCGGCACCGAGTGGACCGAGCACGTGACCGACATCGACCCCACCGATCCCGTCTCTTCGGATGAGGTGATCGAGGTCCACCGCCAGCTCTCCAAGTTCGAAGGATCGATCGCCGAGCTCCTCGAAAAGCCCTCCGTCTAGAACCCCACTCCCCAGGGGCCCCATCGCTCGACCCCAGGGATGATGGAGCCCTCCCCCGTGGCAGGGGAGAATGGCGGGGAGTCAAGAAGGTGATTTTCCGGAGATTGGGGCAACTGATCAACCGGGCGCCGTGGGTGATCGTCGGCGTGGCGATCGCGTTCGGGGCCATCGGGGGCATTTTCGGAGGCCCGGTGGCGAAGTCGCTCCAGGTGGGAGGCTTCCAGGACCCGGCTTCGCAGTCGACCATCGCGGTCGCCCGGTTGCAGAGCGCGAGCGGGGTGCGGGCTGACGGCGGTATCGTCGCGCTGGTCCAGACGCCCGACGGCCTGGCCTCACCCTCGACCAAGGCCGAGGTGACCAAGGTCGCGAGCGTGATCGCCGCCGACCCTGAGATCGCGCAGGTCGTGACCTACTACCAGACGCAGGACCCGTCGATGATCGCGCGCGACGGCAGCAGCACGACCGTGGTCGGGTACTGGAAGCCGGTCAGCGACCAGCAGGCGGTCGACGGCGCCACGCGGCTGGCCGACGCGCTGAAAGACGATTCCAGGGTCAAGCTCGGCGGGTTCGCCGCCATCAACCACCAGCTGAACATCCTCATCACGGGCGACCTCGCCCGCGCCGAGCTGCTTGCGTTTCCCATCCTGTTCCTGCTGTCGTTGTGGGTCTTCCGCGGCGTGATCGCGGCGCTGCTCCCTCCGCTGGTGGGAGGCATCGTGATCCTGGGCTCATTCCTCTTCTTGAGGGGCGTGGCTGAGGTGCACTCTGTCTCGATCTTCGCCCTCAACCTCGCGACCGGCATGGGCCTGGGCCTGGCGATCGATGCGTCTTTATTTATGGTGTCGCGCTTCCGCGAGGAGATGGCGAACGACCTGGCGCCCGACCAGGCGATCGCCGTGACGATGCGCACCGCCGGCCGCACGGTTTTCTTCAGCGCGCTCACCGTCGCCGCCGCGGCGGCATCCCTGACCGTGTTCAAGATCAACTTCCTGTGGTCGATGGGCGTGGCGGGGATCATCGTCGCCCTGACCGCCGGGACGATCGCGCTGACCGTCCTTCCGTCGGTGCTGCGCCTGCTCGGCCCGCGCGTGAACATGCTGGCGCCAGAGCGGTGGCAGCAGTCGGCGATGGCCGCCGCTGGGACCTCGGGCTTCTGGTACCGGTTCTCGCACTTCGTGATGCGCCGTCCGATCCCTCTCGCCATCCTGAGCGCGGGCCTGCTGATCGCGCTAGGACTGCCGTTCGCCGGCATCAAGTTCAACTCGGTCGACCAGACCGACCTGCCCAAGAGCAGCGACGCGCGCGTGGTCAGCGACACGCTGATCAGCGAGTACGGCAAGCCGACGGGCGCTGTGCTCACGATCGTCGCCGAGGCGCCCGCGACGAATTCCGCGCAGGTTCTGTCCTACGCCGGCAGCCTGAGCTCGCTGGGCCACGTCACCAACGTCACGACCCCGCAGTTTGTGGGGGGCCGCACCTGGAAGTTCGACGTCCAGACCAAACTCGGCAACTTCGACCCGGCCGCGGCTCAGCTGGTACAGGACGTGCGCGCCAAGCCGGCCCCCTTCACGGTGTTGGTCAGCGGCCAGGCGGCAGCCTTCGTCGACCTGCAGCAATCCCTGTCCTCGCGCCTGCCGCTGGCGATCGCGCTGGTCGCCGTGGCGACGATCCTGATCCTGTTCTTCATGACGGGATCGGTCGTGCTGCCGCTCAAGGCCGTGCTGATGAACCTGCTGACGCTGAGCGCCGCGTTCGGGGTGCTGGTGCTGATCTTCCAGGACGGGCGATTCGAGAACCTGCTCCAGTACACGAGCCAGGGAGCGCTCGAATCGACGCAGCCCGTGCTGCTGTTCGCGATCGTGTTCGGCCTGTCGACCGACTACGGCGTGTATCTGCTGACGCGGATCAAGGAAGCCCACGACTCCGGCCTGCCGAACTCGGATGCGGTGGCGACCGGCCTGCAGCGGACGGGCCGGATCATCACGGCCGCCGCCCTGCTGTTCTGTGTGGCGATCGGCGCGTTCGCGACCTCGCAGATCATCTTCATCAAGGAGCTGGGAATCGGCATCGCGGCGGGCGTGTTGGTCGACGCGACGGTGGTCAGGGCGTTCCTGGTGCCCTCGCTGATGGCGCTGCTGGGACGTTGGAACTGGTGGGCGCCACGCCCACTGCAGTGGCTTTACCACCGAGCGGGCCTGAGCGAGCTAGCCCCGACAGTCGCCGGACCTGCCTAGTCGAACTTGACCCTGCGGGCCTTGGCCCTCTCGGCTTCGACGTGCTTTTGCTCCATCCCGACGGACTCAGCCCGACCACGAATTCGAGCTTCGCGCTCGGTTTCGAATCGCTGAGTCCGGTCATTGGCGAACCTGATCGCCCCTTGGGTGGAGGGTTTGCAGAACTCGACAAAACCATCGACGTCAACGCCACGGAAAACGATGGTCCTCTCTGAGAAGTGGGAAAAGGCATCCTTCTTGACCGCGGTCCTACCAGTCGGCCCGGCGTCTCCCCAGTATTCCCGAAACGCTTCCATCCACTGCTCGGATGGCACATCGCTGAGCTTCACCAGGACATGCCCAACCTCATCGACGTCGAGACTTTCCGCAGCTATCGAAGTACTCATGCTGCCCGGCATCCTAGCTCATGGCTTCAATCTGAGCGTCGCGCACTCCGGGCGCGCACGGAAGTATTGGGCTTCGCGGCTTCGAACCACGCCTTCGACAAGCTCGTCATCGGGGGCCGACGAACCTAGAAATCACGGCGACGACGCGGGCCCGGGGATCGGGGTGGGGTCCAGTGTCAGTGGTGCCCGGGGCGGTTGGGTGAAGTCGAAGTCCGACGCCACGTCCCCGAGGATCGGCACGTTTTCCCGGACGGTGGGGCGTGGGTCAGGACGCCCGTCCGTCTTCGGGTCCAGCCGCTGCCCGCCCAGGAAGTCATCCTCGATGAACTTCACGTAGGCGTCGAAGCTCAGAGTCTGGTGGTCGATATAGCCCTGTCGCGCGTAGGGGCTGATCACGATCGCGGGGACGCGCAGCCCGTAGCCGTTCTGGTCCACGCTGGGCGGCACCACGTGGTCGTAGAACCCGCCCCAGTCGTCCCACGCCAGGAAGATCGCGGTCGAGCTCCAGTCGGAGCTGTTCATGATCGCGTTGATCAAAGTCGTCACGTAGGTCTGGCCCTCGCTCACGAGCGCCGGCGGGTGCTCGCTCACCTTGCCGTTCGGCACCACCCATGACACGGCCGGCAGGTTCCCGGCCTTCGCGTCCGTGTAGAAGTTGCCGATGGTCTGGATGTTGCCGAGCTGCCCGTCCTGCTTCACGGTCGTGAACCACGGCAACGGGTTCCAGATCTCGGGCGTGCCCACCGTCTGCGGCAGCGCCGCGCACGTGGCCTGGTCGTCCTCGCAGTCGGGCTGCGTGCCCTGGGCGACGTAGTACTTCCAGCTCACTCTGTCCTTGTGGAGCAGATAGGTGAGGTCGGTCCAGGCGTAGTTGGGAGCAATTTGGCCCGGACTTTGGAGCGCGTTCACACAGCTCATCGGCACCCCCGGAACCAGGCACCGCGCCGACCACTCCGAGACCATGAACAGGTGCTCCGGCAGGGACCAGCTGGCGTTGGGCTCGAACATGTGGTCCTGGAGCACGAAGTCCTGCGCGTACGTCCAATAGTTGGGGATCTCGCGCGCGTCGTGGTAGCCCATCACGTCCGTCCCGCCTGACTTCCCGCCTCCGCCGCAGTTCGGGTCGTCGGGGGTGGCGCACACCGTCTTCTGCCCTTTCAGCGCCTGGGAGATGAAGCCGTCCATGTTGCCGCCGTTGATGTCGGCGGTCGCGTTGGTCTGCCCGTGCGGACCACCGTAGTTGAGGTCAGAGCTGTCGTGGTAAGGCTTGACGCACGTGCTGGTCGCCGGGGTCTGGGACGCAGACGGTGAACTGCCCGTTCTGGGTCGGCAACCCGTCCGCACCCGGGAACGTGCCGAAGTACTGGTCGAAGCTGCGGTTCTCCTGCATGATCACGACCACGTGCTGGATTTTGTGGATTCCAGCCAGGGTTCCTGCCGTTGGTGTCGTTGATGGGGACGGCAGGACGGCCGAGGGCCGGACGCAGGCGCCCGTGATCACGGCCAGCATCAGCAGTGCGATCTCCCGGAGCGGCGGTTTCATGAGCGCGATTGAACGCTTTTGCGCGAAAACACGCATCAGCGAAACGTAAAAGTAATGGCGCAGACCTGGATGATCGCGAAACCGGCGAGAACTCCCTAACCCCGGACTATAGTTCCAACCGGAATGGCACGCGGCCGACGGCCTCGGCGACGATTCCGCGACGAGTCTGCATTAGCCGCTCTAATGGACCTTCCAGAATGGTCGGTCCTTGCGCTGACAATCGTCGCGGTCGTACTGGTACTCGCGTTTGGCATCGTCATGGACCTGATGTTCCGCCGACCCAACCTACTGATCACCGGCGTTTCAGTGATTGCAATTTTGATGTTCACGGGCGGGATGTTCTGGCTTTCCGTGCGGGACCGCTTGCTTAGGCGCCGCATTCTCGCGCAGGTCTCGACCGCCTACAAGCTAATGGGATTGATGCCAGATGAAATGGAGGACATTGCCACAGAACTGTTCCGATTGCAGGGATACGTGGTCACAGAAAACAAACGTCCCGACTTGGAGGACGGTGGTGTCGATTTTGAGATCGTCAAGCACGGCAAGACCCGGCTCGTGCAGGTCAAGCACTGGCACAAGGAGGTTGGAGTTCGTGAGGCGCGAGAGTTGTGGGGCCTGGTAGCCAGCGAAGGCGCCGAAGGAGGAATCCTTATCGGGACTTCAGGCTTCTCCGAGGCTACGCGAGAATTCGCAGGGGGGAAGGACCTGCAACTCATCGACGGCTCTGAATTCATGCACCTTCGGTCGCAACTGAACGCGCTCCATGCAACAGCGAATGGCGTCGCCGACCCACTGGTCAGCGATGGTTTTGTGCGCTACTTCGCGACGCTCAGCCGTCCAGCCTGTCCCAATTGTCAGAAACCGATGGTGTTGGTTACCCGACTAGAAGACACCGCGATTGCCTACCAGCTGTGGGGATGTCGGTCCATTCCTAAGTGCTCAGGTACGCGCAGATTTGTCTTCACATATCAGCCAGGCAATCCCCGGCAGACGTCGGTGGACGCCGTGAAGGGATAGACCTCCTCAGGCCAGGCCGGTTTGGATCCCTGGCTAGATCTCCGGGTGGCCAAGCCACGGCCGGGCCTGCTCGCAGGCGGCGCCGACGCGGAATGGCGTCACGTCGTCGTAGGTGCGACCCACGATCTGGATTCCGGTCGGCACTCCGTTGTCGGCGAAACCCGACGGCACGGCCAGCACCGGGCAGCGGCTGAAAACGTTGAACACAGGAGTGAGCAGCGCCTCGAGGTAGAAGTCGACGGTCCGGCCACCCACCTCCAGCCCGTGGCCCGCGTAGTCGTCGCCGGCCTTGAAGCCTCGTGTGCCGCACGTGGGGCAGATGACCGCGTCGTAGGAATCGAAGACTTTGCTCAGCCTCAAGTAAAGGCGGCCCTCGAGCTCGAGCTTTTCGGTGAGAGTGCCGTCTCCGCCGAACTCAGCGGCCCAGCGCGGGAACTCCGGCGCGTAAGACGTCACCAGGTCAGGGTGCTCCTCGCAATACTTGGCGACGTCGGCTGCGAAGCCGATGTGGAAGTGGATGGCCGCCGCCCGCATGATCTCCGCCTGCGGCAGGTGCAGGTCGACCTCGTCGACGACCGCGCCCTGCTCGCGCAATGCGGCCGCCATGCCGAGCGTATTGCGGACCACCTCCTCGTCGACCGGCCAGTCTCCGAGGTTGGTCGAGACCGCGATCCGCATTCCTCGAATACCGTCGAGGCGCTCGGGCAGCTCGTACTTCGGACGAATCGACACCACATCGCCTGCGTGCGGGCCGGCCAGCGCGTTCTCGAACAGCAGGCAGTCGGCCACCGTGCGCGCCATCGGGCCGCAGTGGCAGTACGTGTCGAGGTTGTAGGGCGGCATCTGCGGCACGCGGCCGTAGGGAGGCTTGAACCCGACCACGCCGTTGAAAGAGGAGGGGATTCGGATCGAGCCGGCGATGTCCGAGCCGGTGGCAAGGGTCGTCGTGCCTGACGCCAGCGAGGCGCCAGAACCGCCGGACGATCCACCCACGGCGTAGTCGGGGTTCCACGGGTTGCGGGTGATGCCCCACAGGCGCGATTGGGTGAAGGCCGCGCACGAGAACTCGGGCGCGGTCGAGCGCGCATGCACGATTACGCCCGAGTCGAGGACACGCTGCGCGAAGCACGACGATTCCGTGGCGACGAGGTCCTTGTAGATCAGAGATCCCTGCGTCCACGGCTGCCCGGCGATGGGCTCTTCCTCTTTGAACGCGGTGGGGATGCCTTCGAGCGGGCGAGGCGTCTCGCCCCGGCCCATGTACCGCAACTCGGCGGCGCGCGCCTGTTCGACTGCTGCGTCGAAGAACCGGTGGCAGAGGGCGTTGACCTTGGGCTCGACCGCCTCGGCTTGCGCGACCACCGCCTCCATGAGCTCCACCGGCGAGAGTGTTTTGGCGCGAAACATCCGGAGCGCCTCGTGCGCCGTCAGATAGGCGAGATCGTCAGTCGCCGTGCCCGACTTCCTCAGGTTCCTCGTACCAGGTCATGCGGTCGCCGACGCGTGAGCGGAGCTTCCACTTGGTCGATTTCGGGGCGGCCTCGATGGCGTTGCGCAGGACCTCGACCTGGGCCACGGGCTGGAACCGTGGGGCCCGCCCGAACTCGAGCTCGCCCGGCTCGAGGTGGCCCTCGGCCATCGTTTGCAGCTTGACGAGGTTGCCGGTGATGGTCCGCCACCAGCCCCAATCGCTCGAGGTAAGGCTGGTGATACGCCGTAGCGAGATGGTGTGCCCACCCTCGTCGCCCTCGGCCAGCTGGTGCTCGGACAAGAGCGCCAGCGCGTCGAGCACGTCCTTGCGGTTGATCTTCACCACCTGGAGCTTGGACAAGAGCAGCTCGGCGGGGGGCAGCGTGACGTCGGCGACCGTGAGCCGGTCCACGAACTCGAACGTGTGGCACATCTCGAGTCGATCCACCAGGACGTCGACCGGACGCTGACGCGCCTCGTCCAGGAAGTAGAGCTGCTTGTGGCCGTACAGGGCGTTGTACCGGCGGTCGGGCGTGTAGCCCTCGGCGGCAAGCAGCTCGCCGAGCGGCCTGCGGTCCTTGGCCCGAGTGGCGAGGTCGATGTCGCGCCGCTTGCGCTCGACGAGCGCCGTCCACTCGGGGCATCGCGCATGAAAGGCGAGACCCCCCATGAGCCGGACCTGCATTCCCTGGTGTTCCGCCAGCGCGACGACTCTCAGCGCCTCCGCCAGCGGGTCCGCGAGGGTGGGACCTGCGACTGACGGCGCAGCGTCCGGTGGCGTGTTGTCTGTTACGTCACCGCCCATCTGGCAACCACCTGACGCATCCTTGACAAACAATCCTATCGGCTGTAGGTTCCGCGCGAACCTGGCCCACGATCGCTAAAGGGAGGAATCGGGGATGAGTGTCACGCGCACCCTGTTCACGCGCCAGTCGTCGGGCCTCGTCCGCGAGGTCAGCGTCGCCAACGCCCTCTTCTTCAACACGGCGGCGTTCATCGGCGGCACGCTGGGGGGCGCGTACGGCATCGCCGTCCTGGCCGGCGTCCCGGTGGTGGTGCTGGGCCTCGTCACCAACTGGTCGGTCGTCGCGTTCATCGTCGGCGCGTTCTGCGTCCTCCTCGCGCTGATCTTCGCGTCACTGACCACGGTCATGCCGCGCTCGGGCGGAGACTACGTGTTCACCAGCCGCATCATCCCCAAGGTCGGACCGTTCCTCGGGTGGCTCGAGAGCTGGATGCTCGCCTTTGCGTCGATCGCCCTCCTCCAGTTCGAAACCGCGCTGACCCTGCGTGGGGTCCAGATGGAGGGTCGGATCATCGGCATCGGCACGGGCAGCGACTTCTTCAACAACGCCAACAACTGGTTCACCGAGGGCAGCACCGGCGACGTCACCGGCATCCCGGGGATGCTCGCGGGCCTGGTCGTGCTGGCGGTGGTCGCCTTCGTGGTGCTCCAGCCGACGCGCACCTTCCACAAGATCGTGACCTGGTTGACCATCTTCGGAATCGGCGGCTGGGTCGTGATGGCGATCATGGGACTGCTTACCTTCGATGCAGGCTCGTTCGCGGCCAACCTGCCAAAGTACGCCGGCGGCATCACCGTGGATCAGCTGGCCAAGGCTGCGGGCGACGCAGGCCTCACGGGCACGAGCTTCAGCTTCGGGCCGGTCGACAGCTACACGTGGCCCTTCTTCTTAATGGCGGGCGTGATGCTGTTCCAGTTCATCGGCTTCCAGTACAGCGCCTACATCTCGGGTGAGGTGCGCGGCAACGTCACGCGCGGCATCCTCATGGCCGTGCTCGGCGCGCTTGTGCTCGCGGTGCTGATGAACTCGATCTACGCCGAGATGCTGCCGCGACGCCTTGGCCTCGACCCGCAGACCGGCTGGGCGGGCGCGTTCTGGGGCTACGTCGGGAGCCCGCCGGGACTGCCGATGGGCCAGCCCAACTACTTCCAGCTCGTGGGCGCGGTGGCCAGGCCGGACCTGTGGCCGATCTGGGCCGTGGTGGGCGCAGCGTCGACCCTGTTCCCCTTCCTGCTCATGCCCGTGTACGTGATCTTCATCAGCCGCATGGCGCTGGCCTGGAGCCTCGACCGCCAAGTGCCGGAGTGGCTCGGCGAGGTCTCCGAGCGGCTGCGTGCGCCGGCCAACGCCATCATCGCGACGCTGGCGATGGCTGTCATCTTCCTTCTCTTCTCGAACTTCCCGATCCTGAAGGTAGTGGGCCTCGGCGCGCTGGCGCCGAGCGCAGACCCCGCGCTGGACGGCAAGCTCAACCTCGTCGCGTCGGCCTGGTTCACGATCCTTGCCTCGTCGCTGAGCTGGATCAACCCGGGCATCAACGCCATCCTCGCCCGCTTCACGCGGCCTGACCTCGTAAAAGATGCTCCTTTCATCAAGTGGCTGCCCTTGATCGGGATCGTCTGGCTGGCGTTCACGGTGTCGCTGTACTGGTTCGCGGGCCTGGGCCCGATCATCAGCAACCTCAAGAAGTCCAACCCGCTGTCCTATCTCAACAGCAGCGGCGTGACGTTCGTGGGGATCATCCTGGTCATCGGCATCGTGTGGTACGTGGTCCGCTCGATCGGCAACCGCCGGGCCGGGGTCGAGACCGAGCTGATGTACAAGATGCTGCCGCCTGACTGATCCCACGGCGCGGGTCTAGATAGATGAAGGGTCTGTCCCGCCTGGATGCCATCGGCCAGGCCGAGCTGGTGCGCACCAAACAGGTGAGCGCCGTCGAGCTCGTGTCGGCGGCGATCGCGCGCATCGAGGCGGTGAACCCGAGTCTCAATGCCGTCATCACGCCGCTCTTCGAGCAGGCCCTGGCGGCGGCGCGAGGGTCGCTGCCGGAAGGGCCGCTGGCCGGGGTGCCGTTCCTGCTCAAAGACCTCGGCACCGGTCAGGCGGGCGTGCCGCAGACCGCCGGTTCGCGCGCGCTCCGCGACTTCCGGCCGGAGGTCGACAACCCGATGGTCACGTCCTACCGCAAGGCGGGCCTGATCATCGCGGGCCGGACCAACACTCCGGAGTTCGGCAACCACTCCACGACCGAGCCGGCGCTGTTCGGGCCGACTCTGAACCCGTGGGCGGTCGACCGGACGGTGGGAGGATCGTCGGGGGGCTCGGCGGCGGCGGTCGCGGCGGGGATGGTGCCGGCGGCGAGCGGGGGGGACGGCGCGGGCTCGATCCGCATCCCGGCGTCTTGCTGTGGGTTGTTCGGGCTCAAACCGAGCCGGGGGCGGGCGTCGAGGGTGCCCGGGGGGGAGGAGATCGGCGGGTTCAACGTCCGCCACGCGCTCACCCGCTCGGTCCGCGACAGCGCCGCCCTGCTCGACGCCATTGCAGGCCCGGTCCCGGGCGACCCGTCCTTCGCGACCCCGCCGGAGCGGCGATATCTCGAGGAGGTGAAGCGCAGCCCCGGCCGCATGCGCATCGCGTGGTCGGACCGAACGCCTCTCGGCACCGCGGTCGACCCCGAATGCGTCGCCGCCGTGCACAAGACGGCCAAGCTGATGGCGTCCCTTGGGCACGAGGTCGAAGAGGCGGCGCCGGAGTTCGACGCCGAGGTGATGATCGGCCCGATGGTGCTCATCTGGGCAGTCGGCAACCTGGAGGATGCGACCGACGCCGAGCGCATCCTGGGCCGCCCGCTGCGGCCAGACGAGCTCGAGGAGACGACGTGGGAGCTGGTCGAGCACGGGCGCAGGTTCACGGCGCTGGACGTGTTCCGGGCGGTCGGCGAGCTGTCCGCGGCCGCGCGCGCGATCGCGCCCTTCTTCGAGCGCTACGACGCCTGGCTCACACCTACGCTCGCGCGCCCTCCCGAGCGCCTGAACGTCCTCAATCGCTCGCAGGGCGGCGCCGAGGAGTGGTGGAGGTTCGACTGCGAGTTCAACGCGTGGAACCCGATCGCGAACATCACGGGCCAGCCGTCGATGTCGGTCCCGCTGCGCTGGACGGCGGAGGGGCTGCCGGTAGGGTCGCTTTTCACCGGCCGTTTTGGCGATGAGGCGGCGCTGTTCCGGCTCGCGGCGCAGCTGGAGGAGGCGCAGCCCTGGGCGGATCGCGTGCCGCCCGTGTTCGCCTCAGACTAGAAGCGTGGCCAAACCGTTCCGCCTGTACGTCTGCAGCGACATCCACGCCTCGGAGCGCACCTGGCGCAAGTTCGTGAACGCGATGAAGGCGAACGTGTACAAGGCGGACGCCGCGATGATCGCGGGCGACCTCACGGGCAAGGCGCTGATCGCCGTGGTCGCGTCGGGCGGCGGGGACATGTGGACGGCCGAGGTCCTCGGCAAGCGTCACGTCGCGCGCACGGAGGCCGAGCTGAAGGAGCTGGAGCGCTCGATCGCCGACCTTGGTTACTACGCGGTGCGCGTGACCGAGTCGGAGCGGGCGGCGATGGAGGCCGATCCCGACCTGGTGCGACGCGCGTTCGACGAGCAGATCACGCGGCGCGTGCGCGAGTGGATGGAGCTCGCGGCGGAGCGCCTTGAAGGATCGAACGTTCCGGTGTACCTCATGCCGGGCAACGACGACGATTTTGAGATCGATCCCATCCTCGCCGAGTCGACCTACTGCCAGAACGTCAACGAGAAGGTCGTCGAGCTGACGCCGTGGCACCAGCTGGTGAGCGTCGGTTGGTCTTCGCCGACACCTTGGTCGACTCCGCGCGAGCTGCCCGAGGAGGAGTTCCTCGACCGGCTGTCGACACTGGTGTCAGGCGTGCGAGACACGCGCAAGCTCGTGATGATGACGCACGTCCCCCCATACGATTCGGGCCTGGACACCGCGCCGCTGCTGTCGCCGTCGCTGCGGCCGACCGTCTCTGCCGGCGATGTGCTGCGCGGTCCGGTCGGGTCGACGGGCGTGCGCAAGGCAATCGAGAAGTTCAAGCCGGTGCTCGGGGTGCACGGTCACATTCACGAGTCGGGCGGCGAGCGGCGCATCGGCGAGACCCTGTGCGTCAACGCCGGCTCCGAGGCGAACCACGGACTGCTGCGCGGCTACCTCATCGATCTGAGCTCGAACGGCGTCGAGCGGGCGCTGCGCGTCGAGGGCTGATCAGCCGGCGCTCGAGGCGGCCCAGAGGTTGATTCCACTCTCGGTCGCGTAGCGGTCGATCTCCGTCAGCTCGCTCGGCGAGAACTCGAGCTTCTCCAAAGCCCCCACGTTCTGCTCGAGCTGCGCGACGCTGCTCGCTCCCAAAAGAGCCGAGGTCACGATCGGGCTCCGCAGCGTCCATGCGATCGCCATCTGGGCCAGCGACTGACCTCGACGTGCGGCGATCTGGTGCAACGCGCGGACCTTGGCCAGGTTTGCCTCCGTCAGCATCTCCGACGACAACGATCCGGGGTGGCTTGCCCGCGAGCCGTGCGGCACCCCGGCCACGTACCTGTCGGTGAGCAGGCCCTGGGCGAGAGGGGAGAACACGATGCAGCCGATCCCCTCGTCCTTCAAGACATCCAGGAGGTCGGCCTCGATCCAGCGGTTGAGCATCGAGTACGAGGGCTGGTGGATCAGTGGCGGCGTGCCCAACCGGCGAAGAATGGCGGTAGCCTCGCGCGTGCGCTGGGCTGAATAGGACGAGATGCCCGCATAGAGGGCCTTGCCCTGCCTGACCGCGGTGTCAAGCGCGCCCAGGGTCTCCTCCAGCGGAGTTTCGGGGTCGAAGCGATGTGAGTAAAAGATGTCGACATACTCAAGGCCCATACGCTTCAGGCTCTGGTCCAGGCTTGCCAGGAGGTACTTGCGCGAGCCCCATTCGCCATATGGACCGGGCCACATGTCGTAGCCCGCCTTGGTCGAGATGATGAGCTCGTCCCGGTGGCCGGCCAGGTCGGTTTTGAGGATGTGGCCGAAGTTTTCCTCCGCGGATCCCGGCGGCGGACCGTAGTTGTTGGCGAGGTCGAAGTGCGTGATCCCCAGGTCGAAGGCTCGGCGCACGATGTCGCGCTGCGGCACGGTCGGCGATTCACCGCCGAAGTTCTGCCACAGGCCCAGCGAGATCGCCGGCAGCTTGAGACCGCTGCGACCGCAGCGGCGGAACTCCATCGCGGCATAACGATCGCTCATCGTGATGAACATAGCTCGGCGGGCCTACGATTCGGGATCCACGATGCGGCTCACGGTATTCTGCGGGTCTTCGAGCGGCCGCTCCCCGGCCTACGTTGAGGCCGCGCGCGCGCTCGGCCGCGAGATGCTGGCGCAAGGGATCGGGCTCGTGTACGGCGGGGCGGGGGTCGGGCTGATGGGCGCGCTCGCCGACACGCTGCTCGAGGGCGGCGGCGAGGTGATTGGCGTCATCCCGCGACACCTGGTCGCGCGCGAGATCGCGCACGCAGATGTGACAGACCTGCGGGTGGTCGGGAGCATGCACGAGCGCAAGGCTTTGATGGCAGAGCTCGGCGATGGGTTTGTCGCGTTGCCCGGCGGGGTGGGCACGCTGGAGGAGCTGTTCGAGGCCTGGACCTGGGCGCAGCTCGGCCTGCACGTCAAGCCGTGCGCCGTCCTTAACGTGGAGGGCTACTTCGACTCGCTCCTGCGGCTCATCGAGCACACGGTCGAGGAGGGCTTCATGCGGCCCGAATACGGGCGAACGCTCATCGCCGAGTCCACTCCGGCGGCGCTGCTCGCTCGCCTGGCGGCGTATCGGTCGTTGGGCGAGAAATGGACCGTCGACGCGCTGGCCTGGGTGCGGACGCAGGATCGGCGCCTGCTGGCGGTGCGGACGGCGGGCAAGTCGGCGTTCTATCTCCCGGGGGGTAAGCGGGAGGCGGGGGAGAGCGACCTCGACGCGCTGCTGCGCGAGGTCAAAGAGGAGCTCACCGTGAGCCTGCTGCCGGATACGCTGGTGCGGCTGGGCGCTTACCGCGCGCCCGCGCACGACTACCCGGCCGGCACCTCGGTCGACCTGGTGTGCTTCTCGGCCGATTTCGAGGGCGAGATCAGGGCGGCGGCGGAGATCGAGGAGGTGGCCTGGCTGGGGCGCGGGGACATGGAGAGGTGCGCCCCCGCGGTCCGCCTGGTGATGGAGGACCTCAAGGCGAGAGGGGAGCTCTAAGCGGCCTGAATACTCGCTTACCTGTAGTGCCCTGATCACGTCTACAATCTCGCTCGGCCGGGTCCCGAGCCCGGCGTAGTTGAGTGGGAGGGAGCCGAGATGAGCAAGCTACGCCCGCAGCTGGGTGTGATCGAAGCCATGGCCCTGTCGGTGGGCATCATGGCGCCGACCGCCGCGATGGCCCTCAACGGGTCGCTCGCGGCCTCGATCACGGGCACCGCCGTCGCACTCGCGTTCCTGGGCGCCGTGATCACCATCATGCTCACGTCCTTCTCGTTCATAGAGTTCAGCCGTCAGTTCGCCCACGCGGGCTCGGTCTACGTGTTCAACGGCATTTCGTTCGGCGCCCGGCTGGGTTTCCTGTCGGCATGGGCGCTGCTGCTCACCTATACCGCCTTCACCGTCGCCTCCACCGCAGAGGTCGGCCTGTTCTTCCAGACGTTCCTCGGCTTGCTCAACGTGAACGTGCACTGGCTCATCCCGGCGCTGGCTGCAGCCGCGTTGATCTGGTTTTTGGCCCACCGCGAGGTCAAGCTCTCGACCCGGACCACGCTCGTGGTCGAGGGCGTCTCCGTCCTCCTGATCCTGGTCCTTGCGGTCGTCATCCTCGGGCGGGGCGGCGCGCACGGACTTTCCACGACGCCGTTCCAGATTCCCAAGGCCGGCTTCTCGGCCGTCGCCCTCGCCAGCGTGTTCGGCTTCCTCTCGTTCGCGGGTTTCGAGGGCGCCGCCACGCTGGGTGAGGAGACCGGCAACCCGAAGCGCTCCATCCCGCGGGCGATCCTCGCGGCGGTCCTGTTCACCGGGACGTTCTACCTGGTGATCAGCTACACGCAGGCCGTGGGGTTCGGGGTCGACGACAAGGGCGTGGCCGCGTTCGCCGGCTCCACCTCGCCGCTGGTCGACCTGGCCAAGACCTACCTCGGCACGACGATGGCGGTTGTGATCAGCCTTGGCGCGACGGTGTCCGCGTTCGCGTCAGCGCTGGGCACAGGGCTCGCGGCGGCGCGCCTTTTGTTTGCGCTGGGGCGCGACGGCTTTGGCCCGGCCGCCCTCGGCAAGGTACACCCGGTGCATGCATCGCCTTACGTGGCCGTCGGCACGGTGATGGCGGTCGCGATCATCTTCGACATCATCCTGGTGGAGCAGACCGGGGCGGCGGTCTTCGCGTACGCGGGCACCGTCGGCGTGCTGGCGCTGCTGCTCGTCTACCTCACGACGCAGGTCGGCGCGATCAAGCTGTTCCGCAGCGTCGGCCGCTGGCGCGGTGCGCAGCCAGTGATCCCGGTGATCGCGATCGGGTTGCTCGCGTACGCGTTGTGGTCGAACGTCTACCCGATCCCCGCGGCGCCGTACAACTACTTTCCCTACGGCGTGCTGGCGTGGGTCATCGTGGGCGTCGTGATCGTCCTGGTCAGCCCGGCGATGGTCACGAAAATCGGTAAGGCGCTGAGCGAGATCGACCGCCCGCAGGTCGACCGGGCGGCTGCGGTGGAGGGCGCCGAACCGTAGGAGCAGGGAAGGAAAGATGGCTCCCGAGGCAGGGCTCGAACCTGCGACATTCTGATTAACAGTCAGACGCTCTACCAACTGAGCTACTCGGGAAATACCGCTCCGGCCATCAAGTCGCGGAAGATCGATTTTACACCGGGCCAGACGGCCTACCTGCTTGCTCTGCCGAGCGCTACCCGTCCCCGAAGAAGATGAACGGGCTGGCGTAGCTGAGGCTGACCGCTGCGAGCACGACACCTGCGACCAGGCTGCCGATGACGAGCGAGCGCCGTGTCAGGGCATTCGCGAACGGAGAAGACGAGAATTCCCCCGCCGCGACCCGGCCGGTCCGGTTGAGGTGCGCGAGCACGTGCACCCCCGTGATCGGAAGCCATGCCATGAAGGTCAGCTTGTGCGCCTCGATCCAGATGCTGCCGAACCGAAGGCCGAAGAACCAGAGCTCGAGCCCCGTCGCGAAGACCGCGATGGTCGACAGGACCACGAATGGCGCCAGGATCCGGAGCAGTGGCGCGGGCGGGCCGGCCTTGCGGTAACGGGAATCGCGGCTGTAGTAGCGCACGAACCGGTAGCCGGTGGAGGCCAGCTTGAGGCCAAGGGGCGGGATGATCAGGAAGCCCAGCAGGAAGTGCTCGGGCAGCAGGTCCCTGATGCTGAGGATGGTGACTCCCAGTCCGGCGAGCAGAACAAACAGCAGCGCTCCCGTGAGCGCCGTCAGCCGCCCGTTGCTGTCGACACTGGCGAGCGGCTCTTCCCGCCGCTGCTCTATCGGCCGGCTCGACATCCCCGCATCCTCTTCGATGTTAGACGCCGGAGCTGGGGCTGCTCTCTCGGAGCTACGGATCTCACAACGCGCTGAGAGGCGCCGGGCCTGGTATCGAGGGAAATCGCCACCCGGTCAAATTCGGAAGAATCGCGCACGAAGTCTCGTACTCTAGATGGCCCGTGTCGATAGTCACCCGTTTTGCCCTCAAGCTTGGCGGAGTCGTATTTCTCGCGGCGGCCGTCCTGTTTGGAGGCGGCGTCCTCGCTGCGACGCAGCTCCAGCAGGACCTCCTGCCTGACATCTCCTTCCCCGCGTATATCGTCATCACCCCGTACCCGGGCGCGTCCCCTTCCGTGGTCGACGACCAGGTCACCGTGCCGGTCGTCAACTCGCTTTCAGGCATAGCCGGGGTTGACACCGTGCAGTCGACGTCCAGCCAGGGGGCGTCGCTCGTGATCGTCCTCTTCAAGGACGGCACCGACATCAAATCCGTGGGCCAGGACGTCACTTCGGCCCTCGACAAGGTGAAGCCGCTCCTGCCCCAGCAGGCCCTCTCGCCGATAGTCCAGACCTTCTCGACGAATGACATCCCCATCCTCGAGTACGCGGTGTCCGCGGACGAGCCGCTGGGCACCCTGGGCGGCCAGCTGCGCGCGCAGGCGCTGCCCAAGCTCAAGGGGCTCGCGGGGGTTTCGTCGGTAGTGCTCAGCGGCGCTCCGACCGACGAGGTCGACGTGATCCTCGACCCGGCGAAGCTGGCCGCCCACGGCGTTTCGCTGGGCCAGGTCACGGCGGCGCTCCAGGCCGCTTCGGCGGTGCAGTCGATCGGCTCGCTCAAGCAGGGCGACACCACGATCCCGCTGCAGGTGGCCGGCTCGCTCACCAGCCTCGACCAGATCAGCAAGATCACCGTCACCCCGACCTCGACGCCAGGCGGCCGGCCGGCTGTCCCGGTGGCGATCGATCAGCTCGGGACGGTGCAGCAGGTCTCCGTGCCCGCCGACACGATCACGCGGACCAACGGCGTGGCGAGCATCGGGCTCCAGGTCTTGAAGTCGCCTGACGGCAACACCGTGACCGTGGCCAAGGAGGTCAAAGACGCGTTGCCCGACATCGAGTCGCGGATCGGGAACGGCGTCAAGTTCCAGAGCATCTCCGACCAGGCGACTCCGATCACCGATGCGATCTCGGCCATCCTGCGCGAAGGCCTGCTCGGCGCGGTCTTCGCCGTCCTGGTCATCTTCCTTTTCCTGCGCAGCGCGCGTGCGACGCTGGTCGCCGCGGTGTCGATCCCGCTGTCATTGATGGTGGCGCTGCTCGTGCTCTGGTGGCAGGGCATCACGCTCAACATCCTCACCCTCGGCGGGATGATGGTGGCCATCGGGCGCGTGGTCGACGACGCCATCGTGGTGCTGGAGAACATCAGCCGCCACGTCTCAGAGGGCGAATCGCCTCTGGTCGCCGCCTATACGGGTGCGCGCGAGATCGTAACCGCCGTCTCTTCCTCCACCCTCACCACGATCGCCGTCTTCCTCCCGATCGCATTCCTGACCGGCATCGCGGGCAGCTTCTTCCGGCCTTTCGCCCTCACGGTCGTGGTGGCGCTGGCCGCGTCGCTGGTGGTGGCCGTCACCGTCGTGCCGCTGCTGGCTTCGCGCCTGCTCCCGGCGGTGAAGGCCGAGGGCGCTGAGCGGCGGCTGCAGTACAACTTCATTCAGCGCATCTACGTCCCGGTGATCACCTGGGCGACGAGCCACCGTCTCCTCGCGCTGCTCGCGACGGGCATCTTCTTCATCGGCTCCATGGCCCTCCTGCCACTCCTGCGCGTCAACCTGCTCGACCAGTCGGCGAGCCCCAACTTCCCGGTCAACCTCACCATGCCCTCCAACTCCACGCTCGTCCAGACCGATGCCGAGACGCAAAAGGTCGAGGACCTGATGAAGGGCATACCCGGCATCTCGGCTTACCAGGCCGTGGTCGGCGGCCAGGCCGATCCGTTCGCCCCGGCCGGCACCGTCCCAGCCGACCCCACGCTCGCCTCGGTCCTCGTCCTGGTCAACCAGGGCGCGTACAACCAGGCGTTGTCCGGCGTCGAGCGCGCCCTCAAGGCGTACAGCGGGCCGGCCACGATCGTGGTCGGCCAGGCGCAGAGCAGCTCCAACGCGAGCAGCACCGGGATGCAGGTCGACGTCACGGCGGCGAACCCGACCGACCTCGAGACCGCCACCGGCTCTGTCCTCTCCGCGCTCTCGAGGGTTTCGGGCCTGGCGGACATCAAGTCGAACCTCGCGGCGTCCAAGCCCACCTACCAGCTGACCCCGACCGACAAGCTCAGCTCTTCGGGTTACACGCTGCTGCAGCTCGCCGGCCTGATCGCGCAGGAGGTGAACGGGCAGATCGCCGCTCAGGCCAACCTGGCCGAGGGCACGATGAACGTCCGCGTCGAGTTCCCACCTGGCTCCGCAGACAATGCGACCGCCCTCGCCGCGTCGCCGATACCCACGGCCGCAGGCATCGTTCCGCTCGGTTCGCTGGTGACCTTCCAGCTGGTCAGCGGCCCCCAGGCGGTCAACCGCGTCAACGGCGACCGCGACGCGACGATCACGGGAACCATCACAGGCAACAACACTCGTGCCGTGCAGACCGACGTCACCAACGCGCTCGCAGGCGTTTCGCTGCCGCCCGGCGCCGCCGTGTCGACCGGCGGCGTCTTCCAGCAGCTCTCGAGCGTCTTGACGCAGTTCGCCCTCGCGCTTGCGGCGGCGGTGGCGCTCGTCTACGTGATCATGGTTGCCACCTTCCGCTCGCTGCTGAAGCCTCTCGTGCTGCTGGTCGCCATCCCCTTCGCCGCCTCGGGCGCCATCATCGCCCTGGTTGCGACGGGCACCTCCCTGTCGCTACCCGGCCTGATCGGGATCCTCATGCTCACCGGCGTCGTGGTCACGAACGCCATCGTGCTGCTCGACCTGGTCGAGCAGTACCGAGACCGCGGCCTGAACGTGCAGGACGCGCTCATCGAGGGCGGGCGGCACCGCCTTCGCCCCATCCTCATGACCGCTTTCGCGACCATGCTCGCCCTGGTCCCTCTCGCGGTGAGCGGCAACAGCGGCGGCGCGTTCATCAGCGCGCCCCTCGCCATCGTGGTCATCGGGGGCCTGTTCACGAGCACTTTCTTGACCCTGGTCCTGGTGCCCGTCCTCTACTCGTTGACGGCCCGTTTCAGCGGCATGAGGTCGACCCGGGACATGGACCTCCTGTTCGACACCGCCGAGGACAGGCGGTTCAAGCCCCTCGGGGCCCGCGGAGCGGCACCCGGCGGCGGTACGCCGACGCCGATCGCCGTGGCCGCCGCCGCGTCCGCAGCGCCTGCCGTCGCGACCGCCGCGACATTCACCGTCGCAGTTCTCCTCGAGCCCGAACCCGGCACGACCGGCGATCCCGCGGTCCTCGAGGCTCTGGCGAACGCCGGCCTTAAGGTCGAGCCGGTGGCGGGCGCGGCCAAGATGAGGATCGTCGTCCCGCGCGTCGACGCCGGCTCTCTCACGCAGGCGCAAGAGGCCGCGATGATGCGGGTTCGCGCCCTCGTGCCGGCGACCGGCTACCGCATCTCGGACCCAGAGCCGACGCCCCTTAAGAACGGGTCGCCCGAAGATCGCGTGGCCGCCGAGCCAGTGATCAGGAAATAGGATGCGATCGGCCCCCACGCGGCGGGACGTTCGGCCTGCTTTCGGAGTGGGCTCGGGGCGGATCTCGCGGTAGGCTGATCCTATGCTGATCCACGTCCTGCGGACCTACCTGCGTCCGTACAGCCGCGAGGTCGCGGTCGTCGTGGTGCTGGTGCTGATCCAGTCGATCGCCAACCTCTATCTGCCCAACCTCAACGCCGACATCATCAACAACGGCGTTGTCAAAGGAGACATCCCCTATATCTGGCGTACCGGTGGATTGATGCTCGGCATCACGGTCGCCCTGGGGATCATCGCTGTCGGCGCGATCTACTGGGCTTCAATCGCCTCCATGGGCGTTGGGCGAGACCTCCGCTCGGCGGTGTTCCGGCGCGTGCAGACCTTCTCTGCGCGCGAGATCAACCACCTGGGCACGCCCTCTCTGATCACTCGAAACACCAACGATGTCCAGCAGATCCAGATCTTTCTCCAGGTGGCTCTCACCATGATGGTCGGCGCACCGATCATCGCGGTGGGCGGCGTGATCATGGCCCTGCGCGAAGACGTCAACCTCTCGGCCCTGCTGATCGTCGTGGTCCCGCTGCTGGCCGCCATCGTCGGCTTCATGCTGGTGAGGGCCGTCCCGCTGTTCCGCTCGATGCAGGTCAAGATCGACAGGATCAACCTGGTGCTGCGCGAGCAGATCATGGGCGTGCGCGTCATCCGCGCTTTCATACGTAACGACTACGAACGCCAGCGATTCGAGGCAGCGAACGCAGACCTGACGATGACCGCGCTGCGTGTGAACCGGCTCTTCGTGCTCGCGTTCCCGGCCTTGATGGGCGTCATGAACCTGACCACCGTCGCGGTGCTGTGGTTTGGCGCGGGCCTCATCAACAACGGCTCGATGCCCATCGGCAACCTCACGGCATTCTTGATGTACATCCTCCAGATCCTGATGTCCGTGATGATGGCGGTCGCGCTGTTCATCCTCGTGCCGCGAGCCGAGGCGAGCGCGGCCCGCATCAACGAGGTCCTGGCCACCGAACCTTCGATCGGCGATCCCGTTCACCCGATCGAACCGAAACGGGTGACGGGCCGCGTCGAGTTCGACCATGTCACGTTCGGTTACCCGGGGAGCGAGCAGGCCGTTCTGCAGGACCTCACCTTCCAGCTCCAGCCGGGCCAGACCACCGCCGTGATCGGCGGGACCGGGTCCGGCAAGACGACGCTGCTCAATCTGATCACGCGGCTCTACGACGTCAGCTCCGGGCGGCTGCTGGTCGACGGCGTCGACGTTCGCGAGATGTCCCTCGAACGCTTGTGGGGCCTGATCGGCCTCGTCCCTCAGCGCGCCTACCTCTTCAGCGGCACCGTCGCGGGCAACTTGCGCTTCGGCAACGAGCACGCAACCGATGAGGAGCTCGACCACGCGCTCGAGGTGGCGCAGGCGAGCGATTTCGTGGCGACCATGCCCGGCGGCCTGGATGCGCCCATCGACCAGGGCGGCACCAACGTGTCCGGCGGCCAGCGGCAGCGCCTCGCGATCGCCCGAGCGATCGTCAAGCGCCCGGCCATCTATCTCTTCGACGATTGCTTCTCGGCCCTCGACGCGGGCACTGATGCGCGGCTTCGCGCTGCGCTGCGCTCGGAGACGAAGGCCGCCAGCGTGCTGATCGTCGCGCAGCGGGTCAGCACGATCATGCATGCGGACCGGATCATCGTGCTGGACGACGGTCGCATCGTGGGGATCGGCCCGCACGCCGAGCTGATGGCCTCGTGCGAGCCGTACCGCGAGATCGTCGAATCGCAGCTCGGCCAGGCGGCGGTCGCATGATCAACCGCGGACCCGGGGGCGGCGCGCGACCTGGAGGCAGGCCCATGGGCGGCTTCATGGGCATGGGCGGCCCGCCGGCCGGCAAGACCAGGAACCTCGGCAAGACCCTCAAGCAGCTCCTGGGCCGCCTGCGCCCTGAGCTCCCCCTGATCATCGCGGCCACCCTGCTCGGCGCGGGTAGCGTCGCCTTTGCGGTGATCGGCCCGAAGATCGTCGGCAACGCCACCAACGTCATCTTCAACGGCATCGTCGGCAAGATGCTGCCCGCCGGGATCACCAAGGCGCAGGCGGTCGCGGCCCTGAACGCGCAGGGCAAGGGCCAGCTCGCGCAGATGCTGTCGGGCATGAACGTGACGCCGGGCAAGGGGATCGACTTCAACCAGCTGGGGATGATCCTGCTCCTGGCCGTCGGCGTCTACCTTGCCTCGTCCGTCTTCACCTGGGCCCAGGGCTACATCATGGCCGGCGTCGCGCAGCGCACCGTCTACGGCATGCGCCGCGACGTCGAGGAGAAGCTGTCACGGCTGCCTCTGAAGTACTTCGACAGCCATCCTCACGGCGACATCCTGAGCCGCGTCACCAACGACATCGACAACGTGACTACCACCCTCCAGCAGGGCATGAGCCAGATCCTGACCTCGGTGCTCACCGTGCTTGGTGTGCTCGGCATGATGTTCTGGATCAGCCCCCTGCTGGCGACCATCTCGCTAGTCACCGTGCCGCTGACGGTCGTGGTGACGCTTCTCATCGCCAGGCGGTCGCAGGTTCAGTTCGCCTCCCAGTGGAAGTGGACGGGCACTCTCAACGGGCACGTCGAGGAGATGCATACCGGGCATATCCTGGTGCAGGTCTTCGGCAGGACCGCCAGGGCGCAGGAGCAGTTCGATGAGCAGAACCGAGAGCTGTACCAGGCGAGCTTCAAAGCCCAGTTCCTGTCGGGCATCATCCAACCCGCGACGCAGTTCCTGGCCAACCTCAACTACGTGGCGATCGCGGTCATCGGCGGCTACCGGGTCACTTCGGGGACGATGTCGCTCGGCGACGTGCAGGCGTTCATCCAGTACTCACGCCAGTTCACGATGCCGCTCATGCAGATCGCCGGCCAGATGAACCTCCTTCAGTCAGGTCTCGCCTCGGCGGAGCGCGTGTTCGAGCTGCTCGCCTCGGAGGAGGAGGGCGCGGACGGGGCCGCCGTCGAGATCGGTGATGTCACCGGCCAGGTCTCGATGGACAGGGTTAGCTTCAGGTACGAGGCCGACAAGCCTTTGATCGAGGATTTCACCCTCGACGTGCAGCCGGGACAGACCATCGCGATCGTCGGGCCGACCGGCGCCGGCAAGACCACGATCGTGAACCTGCTGATGCGGTTTTACGAAATCGGCTCAGGTCGCATCAGCCTCGATGGCGTGGCCACGAAAGAGCTGCCGCGCGACGAGGTGCGCCGGGTGTTTGGGATGGTCCTGCAGGACACGTGGCTCTTTGCCGGGACGATTCACGACAACATCGCCTATGGCAGAGAAGGGGCGACCAACGAGGAGATCGTCGCCGCGGCTCAGGCCGCGCACGTGGATGCCTTCGTGCGCACGCTGCCCCACGGGTATGACACCGTCCTCGACGAGGAGGCGTCCGACCTGTCGTCCGGTCAGAGGCAGCTGCTGACGATCGCCCGCGCGTTCCTCGCCGACCCGACCATCCTCATCCTGGACGAGGCGACGAGCAACGTCGACACCAGGACCGAGGTGTTGATCCAGGCGGCGATGGCCCAGCTGAGGCATGGTCGCACCAGCTTCGTGATCGCGCACCGCCTGTCCACCATTCGCAACGCCGACTCGATCGTGGTGATGGACGGCGGGCGCATCGTCGAGCAGGGCAGCCACGCGGACCTGCTCGAGCGGAAGGGTTTCTACTACCGGCTGTACAACAGCCAGTTCACGGATGCATGGGCCGGCCCCGAGAACGGCCACGCGCCCGGGCTGGACGGTTCCGGTACGGCTGCCGCCATCCCGTCACCGGTGGCGGAAAAGTAGTCCTGTAGAGACGGCCCCACGCCGTGGGGACATTAGGTCAGCTGTGGGCCCGCGGCCCGTCGACCGCCCAGACCGAGCCGTCAAGCTCGATCTCGTCGATGTAGCACCAGCCCCAGTCCTGCCCTGGCTCGAACGACTTCATCACCGGGTGCCCGGTCGCGCGGAAATGCTTGGTCGCGTGCCGGTTCTTGGAGCTGTCGCAGCATCCGACATGGCCGCAGGTCATGCACAGGCGCAGGTGGATCCAGCGATCCCCTATCGCAAGACAGTCCTCACAGCCGGCGGCGGACGGCGTGATCAAGTTGTTGGCGGCCGCATGTGTGCACGCAGGCATGGTTACTCCTTGGCTTCGACGATCTCGCCTTCGATGTGGATCTTGATCTCGTTGCTCACGATGAACTTGCCGTCGAGCATCATCTCGAAGCTCATGCCGAAATCCTTCCGGTTGATGTCCGTCTCGGCCGAGTAGCCGTAGCGGTGGCCCATGTTGGGGTCGTTGAACTCGCCGTAGTTGACGGCGTCGAAGGTCACGGGCTTGGTCACGCCCTTGATCGTCAGGTCGCCGGTCACCTTGTACTTGTTGGCTCCGGCCGGCTCGATCTTGGTGCTCTTGAAGGTCATCGTGGGGTATTTGTCGATCTCGAGGAAGTTGGACGAACGAAGGTCTTTGTCACGCTGCTCGTGGTGCGTGCGGATGCTGGCCGTGTTGATCGAGGCCTCGAACTTCGATTTCTCAGGCTGCTCGGGATGGACGTCTCCGGTGACGGTGACCTCAGCGAAGTGGCCACGCACGGTCATCATGCCCAGGTGCTTGGCCGAGAACTCGACCTGGGTGTGGTAGGGGTCGAACTTCCATGTTCCCATGAGAACCTCCTGAATACCCGGCCGGGCGGCCGGAAATGATCCCTCGCTGCGCCAAACACCTATAACCGGACTTCCGATCCGGGTATTCACAGCGGTCCGCGAAAGTTCTCTAACGTGGTTGTCTTGCCGCGGATGCGATTCGGTGTCCCCGCCCTGTTGCTGACGGCCCTTTTGCTGGTTTCGTGTTCAGGACAGAGCGCGCTGGCTCCAGTGGCCACGCCATCGGCGCCGGCGCTCGCCAGCCCTTCAGCGCAGCTCGGGCCGGGCGGTCTGACGCTCGACCAGGAGGTCGGCGCAGTGATGATGGTGGGCTTCGAGGGCCCGCTCAACGACTCCGTCCTGGCCGACTGGAGGCAGCGCCAGTTCGGCGGGCTGCTCATCGTCAACCTCAACCACAACGCGAGCACAGTGGCATCGATGAGCGCGCTGATCGGAGCCGTCCGCGCAGCCTCGCCGCACCGGTTGATCGCCGCCACCGACCAGGAAGGCGGCCAGGTCTGCATCGCCATAGCCAGCGTCCCCTGCGACGCCATGCCGGTCGGGCAGGCCGCCACGACCCAGATGGCCGCCGCGCTGCGCCAGCTCGGATTCGATCTCGACCTCGGGCCGGTCTCGGACGTGTGCAGCGGGCCGAGCTCGATCATGTGGGGCCGCTGCTACGGCACCGACCCGGCGGCGGTGGCGGGCGCGGTGGGCCCGGTGGTCGACGGGATCCACGCCGCGCACATGCTCTCGGCAGCCAAGCACTTTCCCGGACACGGCGACACGACTGTCAGCTCCGAAACCTCGCTGCCGCGCATCGATGAAAGCCTCGCGACGATGCGAGCGCGGGACCTGCCGCCGTTCGAGGCCGCCATCGCGCATGGCGTCGACTTCGTGCTTCTGGGGCACGTGTACTACCCGGCGCTGGACCCCGTGCGATCGGCGGACCTGTCGCCGGCGACGATGCAGGTCCTGAGGTCCGAACTCGACTTCCGCGGCGCGATCATCTCGGACGACATGGAGATGGGTGCGATCACCGCCAGCACGCCCACACCCGAGGCGGCAGTCGAGTTCCTGATGGCCGGGGGAGACATGGTGATGGTCGCTCATGATCTCGTGGTCGCCAACACAACCTACGACGCGATCAAGGCCGCCGTCCTCAGCGGACGCCTGTCGCGCGCGAGGCTGGACGAAGCGGTGGCCACGCTCCAAGCCTTACCCCGATAACGTTACCGCGGGACTTTGCGTCTAAAGCTGCCGTCACCTGTACCCGCTGTGAAGAAGGCGCTCGAGATGCTTCCGCATCAGCCGGGTGTCTACATCCTGCGCGATGGCTCGGGCCGGGTCATGTACGTGGGCCGAAGTCGTGACCTTGCAAGACGCGTTCGCTCCTACTGGAGCGATCTAGGGGACCGGCCGCACCTGCTTCGAATGGTCCAGCGGGTCGCATGGCTGGAGCCCGTGCTGTGTGCTTCGGAGCACGAGGCCGCGTTCCTCGAGAGCGATCTCCTCGAGCGCCACCCGACTCGCTACAACCGCACTCTGGGGATGGAAAGTTGCGTGTGGTTGAGGCTCAACGCAACGCCGTCTGCTCCGAGCCTGGACGTGGTTCACGCGTCGCGACCAGGAGATGGTGCAGCCTGGTTCGGACCCTACCTCGGTTGGGAGCCGGCGCGGCAGGCGGCGGCCGGGCTGCAGCGTCTGTTCCCGTTGAGATACTCGGGCACAGGGAACAGCCGCTCGGAACGCGAGCTTGCCTTCAGCTTGGGGGTCATGCCCGAGGACACATCTCAGCTCGCCGGGCGGATCGAGCGAGTGTTGCGTCGCGACGGAGCGGCGGTCGGTGCCGCCGTTCGAGCGCTCGAAGCGATGCGGGACCGGGCTGCAGAGGCCGAGATGTTCGAGCACGCCGCGTTACTGCAGCAACAGGTGCGCGGCCTGTTGTGGATCACCGAGCCCCAAAAGCTGAGCCCGCTGGAGCCGTTCGACCACGACTTCTGCGCGCACGCGATGGCTGGAGGCGTTGCGGTGCTCGTGATCCTGGCACTGCGAGGGGGGCGCCTGACCCAGCGCCACGTGCTGCGGTTATCGCCGCACGGAGCCTGGCGCGACGCACTGACCGCCCATGGCCGCCGGCTTGGGTCGATGGGATCGGCGCCAGTCCCGATGACGCTGCCGGGACAGCGCGCGGCACGCTCGGTCCACCGGGAATGGATCGAGCTGGCGCGGCAGAACGCCGAGCTCATGGCGGGCCTCGCCGCCGCGGGCGCGGTCGGCCCGCTTCGGTGGAACTAAACCAGGAACGCCGCCGCCCGCAGGCCGAACCCGATCAGGCCGATCGAAACCACGCCGACAGCGACACGACCGATCGCGATCGCGGGCGCGATCAGAAGTCATTTGGGTCACGACCGTTCGCACATCGCAGGCATGGAGGGGGGCGCTGACAAACGTCACATTAGGCAGTCGACCCTGAGTCGCTGGGCCGTCCGGCGGCTGAGAGGTGTTCGTACTTCGACTTCAATTGCACCGTGGCCGGTATCTGGAGGAGGACCTGGCTTGCCCTCTGGCGCACTCGCGGCCCGCTGCTAGCTTCGGCCGTAACGTACTTGGCTTTCGTGAGCGCCGGCATCATCCTGTCATCGGCCGGCGTTCCCTTCGCTGTCGAGCAGCGGGATGCCATCGTGGGCAGCGCTGGGACGAGCTCGATCATCCAGGCGGACAACCAGGGTGACCACCTGCGCGCGGCGCTGCTGGACTTCGGCTCCAACCTCTTCCTGGGCGCCGTTCCAACCTCCGTCACAGGTTTGAGCGTGATCGGTCCATTTCCCATCGCGGCATATCGCGGTTGGGTGGGTGGCATCGTTTCGATCGACGGCCGGCATCGCAGCCGCCTGGCCGTGGCCGGTACCGCCGTTTACTACATCGTCACGCTCGTGCTGCAGCTCGGCGGTTTCATCCTCACCATGGCGGCGGGCGTCCACGTCGGGCTCGCAGCATGGCGAGCGCGCAACGACGAATCGCTGAGGTCGTGGGCCGGATTCCGGCTGCCTCCGGCCGCCCTCGCCGACGCCGGCTACCTGTACCTGTCAGCCGTCCCCATCTTCCTTGCCGGGTCTCTGTGGGAGTTTTTCGCGTAGGTCCGCCGGCATGCGCCGGCCCGAACTCCCGGCCCACTCATCCGCGGCTCGGGTGAGGCGCCGGATCGTCTCGCTCTTGGCCTCGGTGTAGGCGAGACGGTCATCGCTCCAACGCGCCGCGGCCGACACCTTCGCATCCAGGTATTCCTGCCTCGCCGCCAGGTTTGACCTGAGGTAATCGCGAAATACGATGTGCCGCCGCTCCCATTCGCTGCCGACCTGGCACACGTGGATGTGGACTTGGCGGGCGTGCCCGGCGAAAGGACGGAAGAAGCGGTGCTCACTGTCGCGGTTCCGCAGCTGGACTCCGATTGATTCGATCGCCGGCACATAGGTCGCCTCGTCCTCCTGGTCGTCGACGCTGACCTGGATGTCGACGACGGGCTTCGCCGCCAGGCCTGGCACCGATGTCGAACCGACATGCTCGATTCGGCGAGGCGAGGTGGGCAGCGCCGCGATGAGCTTCTCCTTCCACTCCTCGAACAGCGCGGCCCAGCCGGGATCGTAGGGCACGAGCTCGATCGGCTCCGGATCGAACCGATCGCTGCCGGCAGCGAGCTCGAACCGGGAATCCATGACCCGGAGAGCTCGAAATCCGAGGGCGCGGCGCTCGCCGATCGGCAGCAGCTGCGCCTCGATCCCGCGGGAGCGCGCCACCAGCTCGTACAGGTCGATGGCGGTGATGGATTCGCCGCGGTCCTGCCGCAGCCGGCGCCACGTCTCGAACGCCTCGTCGTCAGCCGGGCGGCTCACCGTGCAAAGTGTAAGAAGGCCCTGCTTCCGCCTGGCGCTCGCTCGCGCGCTCGACGTCGACCTTCGACATCGACAGGTACGCGACCCAGGCGACGATCACGATCGTGAGTGCGATAGCAACCGTGCCGCGCCCCAAGTCGAGACCGCCCAGCGCCTGCGGCACGCCCAGCCAGTCGGCATACGAAGCGCCGAGCGGCCGGGTGATTATGTATGCGAACCAGAACGCGACGACCTCGTTGAGCCCGAAAACGCGTCGCGCCAACAGTGGGATCGCGAAGATGGCGGTGAACATCAAGCCTGAGGCCAACCAGCCCAGGCGCAGCGTGTAAGCCGACATGTCGCCCGCCGCCGTGCCCATGGCGAAGGTGGCCAAAACCGCCGCCCAGTAGAAGACCTCGCGCCGCCTGGTGTTGACGCTGTGGATGGACAGCGTTCTCTCGGTCGCGTACCAGAGGACGAACACGACGGTCAGCGCAACCGCGCACCCCGCAGTGCTGACCACGTACGAGATGCCAAGCTCGATATGGGCGGCGTCGGCGACCATCGTGCCGAACACTGCGACCATGCATACGGCAAACCAGTAGGCGGGCGCGATGTACCGGCGTAGCAAGAACTGCCATGTCAGGGCTATGCCGAGGCCGAGTGCGCCGAGGCCAACGGCCGCATACGGGTTGATGGTGTGCACCAGGTAGTCCGATGTCGCCTCGCCCATCGCGGTGCTCAGGATCTTGACCGCCCAGAAATGAACGGTGACGGCCGGAACCTTTCTCGCGATCTGCCGCCTCTCCATCTCTCGAGAATAACCACGGGGCTGCGACTGCAGCCCGGGCACCCGCCGGCCGGCGTCAACTCATGACCGGATGCTCCTGCCCGGACGCTAGCCAACCGGAGTGTGGTGATTGCGCGCGTCGTAGTTGCGAAATGCCGGCAGGGCGAGCCCGCACATGATGCAGCCCAAGACGCACAGGATGCCGCCTGACGTCACGGAGAACCTCACGCTGAACATCGAAGCCACCGCCCCCGACTCGAAGTTGCCAAGGGTGGGCCCGATCGAGTAGCTCAGCAGCTCGATCGAGGCCAACCGGCCGCGCAGCGAATCTGGAATCGTCTGGTTCCAGATCACCTGGCGGAACAGGCCGCTCATGGAGTCGCCGGCACCCGCCAGGGCGAGAAAGACCAGCGCGGCGGCCAAGCCTGGTACGACCCCGAACCCGATGATGGCAAAGCCCCAGATCGTCGCTCCGACCAGGACCCCCATCCCGTGACGGTGCACCCGTCGGCTCCAGCCGCTCGTGGCTGAGAAGAGGAACGAGCCGACCGCGGGTGCCGCGTAAAGCAGGCCGAGCACTTTGGGGCCGCCCAGCCCTTGTGCGACGGCGGGGTAGAGGGCCATCGGCATCCCGAAGAGCATCGCGACGATGTCCACGATGTACGTGCCCATCAGCTCGGGGCGGCTCCGCGCATACCGCAGGCCTTCGGCCACGCGGCGCAGGCTTGGGCGCTCGGCGCCGGCCGGCGGCGGTACCGAGCGCATGAGCGCGAGGCACACCAGGCCCACCACGAACGTGGCCACGTCGACCAGGTATGTCGCCGTCAAACCGATCAGGGCGATCAACACGCCCGCCAGCGCGAGCCCCGCGATCATCCCCACGGTGCCGCGCACGCTGCCGAGGGCCGCCGCGGCGGGTATCTCATCTCGGTCTACGAGGCGAGGGATGAGGGCGTCGAGCGACGGACGTTGCAGCGCGTCGAACGAAGCCTGCAGCGCTGTGATCGCGAAGATCAGCCAAATGGCCGGGTGGGTGAGCAGCGAGTTGCCGGCCAGGAAGACGCTCCCCGTCATCAACCCCGCTTCACTCAGCAGCACCATCCTGCGCCGGTCCGCGGCGTCGGCCAGTGCGCCGCCGAGCATCGCGAAGACGAGCAGCGCCGCAAGCTCGACCAGGCCAAGAGTGCCCACCAGCAGCACGCTGTGCGACAGCTGGTATACCTGGTACGGGACGGCGACCACCGTGATCATGCTCCCGAAGAACGACACCAGCCGGCCGATGAACAGGAGCCGGAAGTCGCGGTGCCGCCGCAGCGGCGTGATGTCGACGGCCACTTGATGGAACCACCGGCGCTCCCGTGGCGTTGCAGGGGGATCACTCACTGGCGCTTGAACACGGAAGGCCGCCTTTGGGTTGCACGATCGCAATTTTCACTTCCCCGCTTGCGGGGAAGCACCCGGCGGAGCCGGGGGATAGGTGGGCCGCCTGGCGGAGCACTCCAAAGCGGCGTCAGCGGACATCGCGCAGCTGGTCCAGGGAGCGCAAGCGCAGAGTAGCGACACGATCATGGCTCTCGAAAAGGGCGTGAAGCAGATGGAGCGGGGGCTCGGGATGCTTAAGGAGATGTCCGACCTGAGCGGGAAGGTGCAGACGGCGACCCAGCAGCAGCGGTCCTCGACCGCGGAGTTCGTGGTCGCCCTCGAAAGCATGGCCGAAGGCAGTCGCACGGTTGCGAGCACCGCGCAGGAGATCGCCTCCGCCGCTGCGAGCCAGGGGCAGCTGGCGGCCGACCGTGCGGGCTCTGGATGGAACTAGCCCGATCAGGGCGTCGCCGGCCGCCAACGGGGCCGGCAATGCCGATCGGGTTCGATCTCACACTTCGTATCTACGGCGCCCTTCCCATGCCTTCCAAGGGCGACTGGCGACGCAATCGGTGGTACACAAAGGTGTGAGCCGAGCCGTTGCCGACCTGGATGCAACCGCCCGCGAAGCGAGCAGGTCGGCGGCCCTTACCGACCCGGGCCGGTTGCAGGCTTTCTTTGACGTCATGCCGGACCCGATCGTGGTATGCGACGACGACGGCCGCATCGTGTTCGTGAATCACCAGACTGAGCTCCTCACCGGCTACCAACGCAGCGACCTGCAGGGGAGTCGCGTGGAGATGCTGATCGGCGAGCCCACGAGAGTCGGGCACGTCGGGCAGCGCAAGAGCTTCACCGAGCATCCGACGACCAGGGGTATGGGCACGGATCTAAACATCAAGCTGCGCTGCCTGGACGGAACCGAGATACCGGTCGACATCGCGCTGAGCCCGGTGGAAACCGAGGAAGGGCTGCGGGTCGTCGCGGTGGTTAGAGACATGCGCGACCGTCTACGCATAGAGGCGAAATTGAAGGCCGAAGCGGACGCGGAGATGGTGCGGGCCAAAGACGAGCTCATTTCTCTGGTCAGTCACGAGATGAGGACGCCGCTGGCGAGCATAGTCGGGTTTGCGGAACTGCTGCTCACCCGAGACAGCTCAGTGGACCAGCGCCGACGCTATCTCGACATCATGCTGCAAGAGGCCAAGAGGCTGACCAGCCTCATCAACGACTTCCTGGACCTCCAACGCCTCGAAGGAGGCCCCCACAAGCTGAGGACGGCAGAGACCGATATGACGCAGCTTGTGAGACGAGCTGTGGACAGCGTTCCGATCGATCCGAAGACTCCGATCAAGATCGATATCCCGGCTGATCTGCCGATGGTGGTGGTTGACTCCGATGCCGTGTTGCAGGTGATGACCAACCTGCTCTCCAACGCGCGGAAGTATTCCCCGGACGGTGGCGAGATCATGGTCACCGCTCGCAGGACTGGGGAAAGCGTCGAAATCTCGGTCGAGGATCACGGTCTTGGCCTCGAGCCGGACGAGATGAACAAGCTGTTCAACAAGTTCTACCGGGCCGACAGGGCTGAACGCCTCAACATAAAAGGCACCGGCCTCGGGCTGGCGATCTGCCGCCGGATAGTGCAGGCCCATGGGGGGCGCATCAGCGCGTCGTCGGACGGGGTGGGGAAGGGCACCACGTTCATGTTCCGATTGCCGATTGCGCTGACCTCGCCGCTCACCGCCGACGTCATGCTCGTCGAAGACGACCACGGCTTTGCGAAATTGCTCGAGGCGGAGCTGTGGGCTCACGGGTTGACCTCGATCTGGGCGCCCGAGGCAGAGACAGCGAAGAAGCTGATCGACGAGGGGGCGGCCAAAGCGGTGGTGCTGGACCTCATGCTGCCCGTCATCCAGGGCGAGGAGTTCCTGATCGGCCTGAGGACGACCAAGGGGCCGAACGTTCCGGTCGTGATCGTCACGATGAGGGCGATCGGCCCCGAGGAGCATTTGATGCTCAAGGCTCTCGGCGCGACCGCAATCTTCGGCAAGAACGCGGCCTCGGTGAGGGCCGCAGCCGAGCTCCTCAGGGCAGCTCTCAAGCCATGAATCCGGGAGGTCTACCGGAGACCATCCTGGTGGCGGACAACGAACCTCACCTGCGCGAGCTCACGCGGATCACCGTCGAGTCCCCAGTTCGCCAGGTCATCGAGGCGGCAGACGGCGACCAGGCGTGGGCTCTGCTCAAGAAGTACCACCCCTTGCTGGCCCTCCTGGACGTCAAGATGCCAGGTTTGACCGGGCTCGAGCTGGTGAAGGCAATTCGAGCCGACCCCGACCTGGCGGGCACCCGGGTGATCCTGATCGCCGCCTCAGCACACGAATCCGATCGGGATGCCGGCATGGCCGCCGGCGCCGACTTCTACGTGACCAAACCGTTCTCGCCGGCGGATCTCCTCGGCTCGGTCGAGGCAGTGCTCGCCGCCGCCGCCGACCCCGCCGCGGGGTAGGACCTCCTTCTTCGCGTTCAGCGCGACGCGGGACCTTCTAAGCCCTCTCAATTGAGGGCCAGCAGCCTGTTGATACCGATGGCGACTTGATTGGGCCCAAACCGGAAGATTCAAGCAGGCCATCAGACCATGCACAGAACCATTGGAATCCCGCTGGAGTCGTCATCGAGGCACGGAGTGTTCTCAGAGTTGAGAACAACGGGTGAAGCTTGGCCAAGACCCTGAAAGTAGGGGCTGGAGGGGCGGATCCCCTGCAGGGGCTGGTCGACGCCGAACTTTACAGTGATCCGTCGGGGACCGCGAACTTTCTTGGCAACATCCTCCAGGCTTCGACGGCGTACTCGATCATCGGCCAGGATCTCGACGGCACCATCGAGCTGTGGAACGAAGGAGCACGCCGGCTGTACGGGTATCAGCCACGAGACGTGATCGGCCATGCCAATTCATCGATCCTCCACGTCGCCGACGACGTCGTTTCGGGATTGCCGGCCAGGATCATGGCCACCGCCGTTCAGGCCGGCAAGTTCGAAGGCATGGTCGTGCGCCGCAGAAAAGATGGGAAGACCTTCGCCGCCCGCATGGTGATGACTCCTCGTCGCGACTCCGATGGTCGCCCGATTGGCTTCCTCATCATCTCCAGTGACATCACTGACGAGATCAACCTGGTCCAGAAGCTGAAAGACACCAACGCGGAGCTGCTTGCGGCCAACCATCACACGACTGCCTTCCTCGCGACGATGAGCCACGAGTTGAGGACGCCGCTGAACTCCATCCTCGGCTTCTCCGAGCTCTTGATCGATTCCGCCGGAGAGACGTTGCCGGCGAAGACAAGAATGCGATTCCTCGAGCAAATCCACGAGAGCGGCAAGCATCTGCTCGGCTTGATCAATGACATCCTCGACATATCGAAAGTGGAAGCGGGCCAGATGGAGCTC
>Ga0307374_10000973_pt1 | contig 53788 bp, 50 predicted proteins | sample OX3MG_FD_202532 | JGI IMG/M metagenome (GOLD analysis project Ga0307374, IMG submission 202532) | Soil microbial communities from Risofladan, Vaasa, Finland - OX-3 | ecosystem: Environmental > Terrestrial > Soil > Coastal area > Acid sulfate soil | place: Finland: Risofladan, Vaasa | collected...
CCTCAATCACCACAGCGTCAACGGCATAACGGGCACGATCCATGGACACCACCTGAGCAGGTGTCCACGATGTCCTGGGACATACTGTCCACTAAGTCATGGAACCAGACACCATCATCTCCACCATCATCTCCACTCTCATCTCCACCATCATCTCCACGGTGTACGGCCCACTCCATCATCTCCACACCATCATCTCCACACCACCATCTCCACACCATCATCTCCACCCACTGTCCCGACCCAACTTCGCAATGAGCGCACCATGAGAGCCGAGCTGTCGCAATCGGACAACGTTTGTAGCATCGGGGATGTGCCTCGAACAGACACTGCCTCCCGGGTGATCCTCGCCCCGGTGACCGAGGTCTATTCAGCCCTGGTCGATCCCGAAGCTCTGTCCGCATGGGTGCTGCCGCCTGGAGACATGACCGGCACGATCGAACGATTCGATCCGCGTCCGGGGGGTTCGTATCGAATGGTGTTGAAGTATTCCGATCGCTCCGAGTCGCAAGGGAAGACGACTTCGGACACGGATATGGTTGAGGCGCGGTTCGTCGACCTCGTTCCCAACGCAAGGGTCGTATATGCGGTGGACTTCGTCTCCGAGAGCGTCTGTGAACGGTGTGGGTTCTTCGAGACCGGTCCGCAGTTCGTGACGATCTTGAAACGTCAGCGCAAGCACGCGGATCAGCGCGGCCAGAGTGACCGCCGCGAACTCTTCGACGACCTCATCGAGGGAGTCGCTGAGGCCCAGTGAGTGTGGTTCGATAGGGGACAGCCCAGGGCCTAAGGATCACCTGTATAACGCCGGGTCTGAGGGATGAACAACCACGCGGCGGCCTAGGCTGCCTCCCATATCACCCAACGAGAGACAGGAACTAGCCATGGCCGATGAATGGGGACCGCTGGGATCGCTTGTCGGAGAGTGGGAGAGCGACAAGGGTGGACTGGATACAGCGTTCTCGCACTCCCAGGGGAAGGTGCTAGGCAGCCCCTACCTTGAGAAGTGCACGATGAAGCCATTCGGCCCGGTCGACAACGGAGACCAGCATCTCTATGGCCTTGACTACAAGAGCGCCATGTGGCGTGGCGACGAGGAGAATCCCTTCCACACAGAGGTGGGCTACTGGCTCTGGGACCCGGCGACCGGCGAGGTCATGAAGGGCTTCGTCGTCCCTCGGGGCATCACGACGCTGGCCGGGGGTATCGCAGCCGCCGACGCCACCGAGTTCACCTTGAAGGCCGCGTTGGGCGACTCCCAGTACGGCATCGGAGAGAACAAGTATCTGGCCAAACACGCCAGCACCCTGAGCTACGAGGTGAACATCACCGTGGGCGCCGACACTTGGTCCTACGACGAAGTCACCATGCTCCGGATGAACGAGTTCGATGAGCCGTTTGCCCACACCGACCACAACACCCTGCACCGAGTGAGCTGAGCCGATGCCGATCAAGAATCGCGGTTCGGGACCTTCCCGACCGTCACGCTGGGTCGGTACCCCAGGCGGCTGATCATGCTCCATTCGGTGCCATTTGAAACGTTGGCTCCTACAGGGTCGTCGGACGGTTCGTGAAGCGGTTTGCCGCCGCGGAGTAGAACCAGCCGCCTCCGGCCTTCGTGCCGCCATCGACCGGGATGTTGTGACCCGTCACGAAGCTCGAGAGGTCCGACGCTAAAAACAGTGCCACCCGGGCCTGGTCTTCAGGCCAGGCAAGACGGCCCACCGGCGCCCACGAAGGCCACAGGTGCTCTGAATTCTCGGAGCCGGAGAGGTAGTCCACTTGAGGCGTCTGGGTGAGATCGGGGCCGATGCCGTTGACTCGGATGCCGTTTCGGCCGACGCCGACGGCGAGACACGTCGTGAAATGAGCAACCGCCGCCTTCATTGCGCCGTAGACGGGATCGCCGGGGTAGCCGCGCATCCCTTCGACAGAATGGATGTTGACGATTGACCCGCTTCCCTGCTGGATCATCGAGTTGATGAACGCATGAGTGACAGCAAAGACGTGACGGAGATTGATGTCGTACATTGCCTTCCACGACTCGGGCGTCGATTCAGAAAACCGAACCAATGGCCGGTAGTCGCCGACGTTGTTCACGACGACGTCAACGTGGCCGTGCGTGGCTAATACGTCGAGGGCGAAGGCCGCAACCGAGTCGTCGTCGGTGACGTCGATGACATGCGCCCGTGCCGACCCTCCTGCGGCCTTGATCGAGGCAGCCGCTCTTGCGGCGCGGTCGCCATCGATCTCCGCGATCTCGACACGCGCGCCGTGTTCGGCGAATAGCTGGGCGATGGCGGCTCCGATGCCCTCGCCTCCGCCGGTCACCACCGTGACTCGGTCATCGAGGAGTCGGTTCCAATCGCCGATTGGAGGGACGTTGGTGGGCGCTTGGGTAGTCATTTCTCACAGATCCTCCCTGTCCGATTAGCGGTTGGTCGAACGATCGAAGATAGCTCTGCGGAATTCGATTCGACGAACCCATCTGCCCGCTAGGTGGTCCCGGACTCCCGGGTGATCTGATCGAGATAGACCCGGGTCATCAGCGGATGAAATGTCTTTTCGCTAGCACGAAACCAACGTACGCCGGGGGGATGAGATCAGCTTCACCGACGGTTGACGGTTGAGCGGATTCTCAGTGAAATCTTGGTGAAGCGGCCCCACGAGGGCCGATGGATCACCCGATGGGGGCCGGGTCCCGGGCTCGGCGGCCGTCACCGGACAGAACGGGGGTCGGCGGAAAGGCAGGTCACCAGCCTGTCGAGTTGACCAGCACCGCCGCCCCGTTGACCCGGTCGTGGGCCAGATCGGCCAGAGCCTGATCCGCCTGGTCGAGCCCATAGGCGGTCGTCGAGACCCGGACCGGGATGCGGGCGGCGATGTCGAGGAACTCGTTCCCATCGTGACGGGTGTTGGCGGTGACACTGCGCAATGACCGCTCCTGGAACAGGTGCTTGTCGTAGTCGAGGGTGGGGATATCCGAGAGGTAGATGCCGGCAATGGCCAATGTCCCCCCGCGATCGAGGGCTTCCAGCGCCGGGATGACCAGAGTGCCCACCGGTGCGAAGAGGATGGCGGCGTCGAGGAGCTCCGGAGGCGGAATGTCGGCCCCTTGGGCGCTGGCCGCCCCGAGTTCAAGCGCGAGTTCGCGGGCGTCCGGCGCCCGGGTCATGACATGCACCCGGGCCCCCTCGGCGATAGCGATCTGGGCGGCGAGGTGGGCCGAGCCGCCAAAGCCGTAGATGCCGAGCCGGCCCGCCGGCGGAAGCTCGGACCGCCGGAGGGCGCGATAGCCGATGATCCCCGCACACAACAGTGGGGCCGCCTCCTCGTCGCTGAAGACGTCCGGTACCGGATAGGCGAATCCCTCCTCGACCACCACGTACTCGGCATAGCCCCCGTCGACGTCCCACCCGGTGAACCGGGGCCGGAGGCACAGGTTCTCGTGCCCGGCGAGACAGAACCGGCAGATCCCACAGGTGTGGCCCAGCCACGGGACGCCGACCCGGTCCCCCAGCCCGAAGCGGGTGCTCCCGGGGCCATGGCCGTCGACGAGGCCGACCACCTCGTGTCCAGGAATAACCAATGGCTCTTTGGGCGGCAGGTCCCCTTCGGCCAGATGGAGATCGGTGCGGCACACCCCGCATGCCCGCACGTGCACCCGTATCTGGCCGGGTCCCGGGATGGGAATGGATCGATCAACCCGCCGTAAGGGGTGGGAATCAACCGGACCGGGGGTGTCCACCGCCCATGCCTTCATCGTCTCGGGCGTCACCATCACCCCTCCTCGATCATTCTCCGGCCGTTCCTTCACCGGACGCTAGGACGAGGACCTCCAAGGCGCCAGGGGAAGTGGCCAATGGAGGCGGCGATATTGACCTGAGCCCCGAAGACATCGTCGGCGTCGACACCCGCTTCACGGGCCGGGAGCCGCGACCGCGACCGTCAGCCCGGTAGTGGTACTTGCCTTCATGCGTCACCCGGGGGAAGCGGCCGCCTTTGCCTTCTCCCACTCTCCCACCATGGCGGCAAACCGCATCGGGTTGTAGACATCCTCCTCGTAGGACCAGCGACCATCCCCGGCGTACTTGAGCAGGGTGAAGTTGTACTCCTGATGCACGGTCCCGTCCCCCGGGTCCATCATCCGGTTGAAGACCTGGCACACGACCCACCCCCGCTCCTCGTCGATGACGTACCAGCCGATGGGGAACTCGGGCATCGAGTTTCCGGGGTGCTCCGACATGCAGGAGCTGATCCACTCGGCGATGGCCTTCCGTCCGGTGAACGTCCCGAAGTGATGCTCGATGTAGGTGGCGTCCTCGGTGAACTGATCAGCCCATTTCTTCCAATTCCCGGTGCGGCCTGCCTCTTCAGCCCGGCGTTGGTACGCCTCGAAGGCCGACTCCAGCTCGGCTCTGGTCCACGTGCCCATGACATCGGCTCCTCCCCCGGCCCGAGCGGGCCCCGGATAAGTGTGGGGGTCGGCCATCACCAGGTCAAGCCGGCTTGGTCCGAGCGCGGGTCCTCCCCGTGTACGGAGGTTCGAGCCCGGGCAGGAGACTCTCGCCCCCGCGCCTTGACCTTGGGGATCGGGCTTCTTGGCCCGATGCTCGATGGCCGGTATTCGTGCTGAAGATATATCGTGGTCGATCTTCGTTAGGGTGACGCGGCATTTCAAACTCGGGGGGGTCATGCAGAAGCGAGTCCATCTGTGGAAGGTGGGGATCTCGGCGGTCGGGATGGTGCTGGCCGCGACCATCATCGCGCCGCTCATCCCGTCGGGGCCGGCCGGTGCGTCCGGCAGCAACCTGCTGTTCACCGGGCGTGACATCTACTCCCCCGATGTCGTCCCCAATCCCAATGGCCAGGGCTACATCATGTGGTACGGCGGTTGGCAGACCCAACAAGCTCTCAATTCCGGCCAGCTGGACACCATCTTCGAGCGAACCGCTCCCACCCCCGACGGTCCGTGGTCGAACCCGGTCACCAGCATCGTCCCCAGCCAGGTTTCCTTCGGGATCACCGAAGTCAACGATCCGTCGGTCAGCATCTCCTCGATAGGCGGTTCCTCCCTGTTCACTATGTTCTTCACCGGGCTGTCCTGTGGGGTCGGATGCACCACCCAGATCTGGTCCGCCACCTCCAGCGATGGAGCGAGCTGGGGGTCGTTCAAGCAGTTGATCTTCACCGACGCCTACGGGTTGGACGCGTCGTCGCCGTCAGTTGTCCTCCAGCCATCGGGAGCCCAGCGGTGGCTGGTCTACTACGGCGCCGATTGCATCATCGGGGTGGCCAGCGTGGATGCCAACCGGAACGTACTCTCGTCGAATCCCGCCTATCGAGGCCCCGGGGACCGGTGCATGGCTAATCCGGACGTGTTCCAGAGTGGGTCCCAGTGGTACATGTACTTCAACGTGCCGGAGACCCTCGTCAACGATGTGACCCGCTACGACGTCTGGCAGACCAGTTCACCCTCGGCCACCAGCTGGTCGCAGCCGTCCGCGCCCGTGCTCCAGGTGGACGGGGTGCAGCGTTGCTCGGCGTTGGCACCCTTTGTGCTGCCGATCTCCGCCAACCAGATCAACCTGTACTACGGGGTGGTGGCTCCCACCTCCTCCAATCAATGCACCGACCTGACCAATTCGACGTCGATCGTGGTCGACGCAGATCCGCCACCTCCAGGATTCACCTTCTACGGCACTGCCCACACCTGTGGGCTCCTGCCCCCCGGCAGCGTGACCGGCATGGCCGGCGGCCCCGATGACGGCGGCTACTGGATCGCCAATGCCGCGGGTCAGGTGGACGCCTGCGGGTTTGTCTCGACCGGGTACGGAGCCCTGTCCTCGCCACCGGCGGCACCCGTGGTGGGCATGGCCTCCACCCCCGACGGCCACGGCTACTGGTTGGTCGGCCGTGACGGCTCGATCTACGCCTTTGGTGACGCCGGGTTCTACGGCTCGCTGCCCGCGGCCGGAGTGACGCCCACCCACCCCATCGTGGGCATGGCCTCCACCCCCGACGGCCACGGCTACTGGTTGGTGGCTTCCGACGGCGGCATCTTTGCCGCCGGTGACGCCACATTCCACGGCTCGACCGGAAGCCTGGCGCTGAACGCGCCCATCGTCGGCATGACGGTCGACCCCGCAACCGGTGGGTATTGGATCGTGGCCTCCGACGGCGGGGTGTTCGCCTTCAACGCGCCGTTCGAAGGTTCGATGGGCGGGGCCCCCCTCAACCGGGCGGTGGTGGGCATGGCGGTCGATCCGATCAACCACGGGTATTGGTTGGTGGCCGCCGATGGGGGCATCTTCTCCTTCGGCGGCGCCCCGTTCGGAGGCTCGACCGGAGGCCTGAAGCTCAACCAACCCATCGTCGGCATGGAAGCTTCGCCAGCCGGGAACGGCTACCGATTCGTCGCCAACGATGGCGGCATCTTCAGCTTCGGGTCGAGCCAGTTCTTCGGGTCGGCGGCGTAGTTCTCGACCGGGTGATCGGCAGGCCACCTCGGACAGCTCGCCTCTCTGCTATCGGAACAGGTCGGAGATGCTCTCCCGGCGGAAGATCCGGCGGATGGCTTCGCCGAACAACGGGGCCACCGACACCGACTCGACCTTCGATGAGAGCGGCTCCGGCTGGGTTTCGACGCTGTCGGTCATGAACAGGCGCACGATCGGGCTGTCGTCGAGCCGCCGGTTGGCCTCTCCGGCCAGCAACCCGTGGCTCACCGCCGCGTACACCGATGTCGCCCCGCGGTCGGCCAGAACCCTGGCCGCGGCGACCAGGGTGCCGGCAGTGATGGTGAAGTCATCGACGATGAGGGCGGTTCGACCCTCCACCGAGCCGATCAACTCCACGATCTCAGCGGTCTCGGAGTGGTCCACCCGGCGCTTGTCGGCAATCGCGGTCGGGGCCCCGAGCCGGTCGGCCCAGTCCCGGGCCTTCTTGGCGTACCCGGCATCCGGGGCCACCACCACCAGGTCGGTGAGCCCTTTGGCGGCAATCGCGTCACAGAGCACCGGAAGGGCATAGAGATCGTCGACCGGTACCTTGAAGAACCCCTGGACTTGAGGGGCATGCAGGTCGAGGGTGACGATCCGATCGGCACCCGCCGCCTCGATGGCGTCGGCACAGACCCGGGCTCGGATGGAGACTCTCGGTTCGTCCTTCTTGTCCCCTTTGGCGTAGCTGAAGTACGGGATCACCGCGGTCACCGATGCCGCGCTGGCTCGTTTCAGCGCGTCGATCCAGAACAACAGCTCCATGAAATTGTCGTTGGCCGGAAAAGCCGTCCCTTGCACCAGGAAGACGTCGCGGCCCCGGACGTTCTCCAGCACCCGGACGAACAGGTTCCCCTCGGAAAACCGCATGGTCTCCGACGCCCCGAGCGGACAGCCCAGGTAGTCGGCCATCGCCTGGCCCAACTTCCGGCTCGCCGACCCAGCCAGCAGCACGAAGTCATCCTGCACGGGGCCAACCTACCGTCAATCCCGGCGGGGACCCGCCGCTGCGAATGGTGCCGACGTAGAGTTGCGAATGAGCGACGCCGTCGAGATGGTCCTGTTCGACCTCGGTGGCGTGCTCTTGCAGTTGGGAGGAGTCCGCTCGATGCGGGAGCTTTCCGGGATTGCCGGCGACGACGAGCTCTGGAATCGCTGGCTCAGCTGTCCCTGGGTCCGGAGCTTCGAGAGTGGTGCATGCTCGCATGAGGCCTTCGCCCGCGGCGTGGTCGACGACTGGGGATTGTCGATCTCCCCGGCGGCCTTCTTGGAGGAGTTCCGGACCTGGCCGACCGGGCCCTTGCCCGGGGCTGAAGCGTTGGTGACCGAGGTCATGGCCCGGGTACCGGCCGGGTGCTTTTCCAATACCAATGTGCTGCACTGGAACGATCACCTCGCAGGGTGGCCGCTGGTCGGGTTGTTCGAGATCCGTTTCCTCTCGTTCGAGATCGGCTTCCTCAAGCCGGACCGCCGCGCTTTCGACTACGTCGCCGGCGAGGTGGGGACATCGCCGGGGCGGGTGCTGTTCCTCGATGACAACACCGCCAACATCAACGGAGCCGTCGCCGCCGGGTTCTCTGCCCTGCGGGTCTCCGGCGTATCGGAGACCAGGCAGGCGCTGGTGGCTTTCGGCGTCCTTTGAGCGCCCTGGTGGCCAGGCCGGTAGGCGATCTTCGGTCTGACCGGCCCGCGCCGCTGGTTGCCGAGCCGCCGCGATAGTCCCCCTGACCAGCCGACACCATCGGACCGGCATCGGTTTTGCATGGCGGCAAAGCCGAACCCGCTATTGTGTAGATTTGTAATCTCGTAATTTGGTAATGAAGTAATGTAGATGAGCAAGGAGCGAGCGATGAGAGGTCCCTACAGAGAGGATTTCGGCGGGCGACGAGGCCGGCCGGGGGGCAGACGCGGTGGCCGGGGTGGATGGCAGCAGGCCGACCTTCCCAGCGCCGATGACGCCGAGGGCTGGTTGGCCGGACGACTCCCCGACGATTGGTTCGTCTCCTCCCCGGAGGTGATCATCGATCGCGAAGAGATCTCCATCATCGGTGAGCTCACCCCCCCCGAACAGACCGACGAGCAGGGCCGCGAGGCCGCCCTCGAGGGCCGGATCAGCCGTTTCCGGGAAGAGACCCGCGACGAGCGGGTGGCGATCGCTCAGGAGATGGAGAGCCGGTACAGCCGCAACGTTGCCTGGGGGGCAAGGATCGGCGACACCGCCCAACTCTTCACCCACATCGCCGTCCCCGCCATGACCCGGCTTCGCCAGCCGGAACGCCGGGTGTTGGACACGCTGGTCGACGCCGGCATCGCCCGTTCCCGGTCGGACGCCCTTGCCTGGTGCGTCAAGCTGGTCGGGAGCCACAGCGACGAATGGCTCGGCCAACTGCGCGAGGCCATGAGCGAGGTGGACAAACTCCGGACCGAAGGCCCCCCGGTCTGAACCTCAGAACCCCCGCGCCAGCCCCGCACTGGCGCCACCCCGGGCCGCCGGTGCAAGCTGCAGCCATCGGCAACCGGCCAATCCGGCCGGTTGCTGGCGAGTGGGAGCGCAGCGGACGGAGGTCTCGGATGGAAGGCAACGTCGTCTCGGTGGAACGGGTGATTCCGGCCCCGCCCGAAGCCATCTTCGACCTGGTCGCCGACGTGGCCCGCCACCCGGAGATCGACGGCTCCGGCACGGTGATCAAGGCCAAGGGGGGCGCACCCCCGCGTCTGTCCCTGGGCGCGGCCTTCGGCATGTCGATGCACATGGGCATCAACTACTCGATGGTCAGCACGGTCATCGAGTTCGAGGAGAACCGACGCATCGCCTGGCAGACCCGGCCGGCGGGGGTGATGGGTCAGTTCGTGGCCGGGCGCATCTGGCGGTACGAGCTCGAGCCCGTCGAGGGTGGGACCCGGGTGCGTGAGAGCTGGGACATCAGCCAGGACCACCAACGCCTCCTGTTGAAGCTGGGGAGGCTCCCCGAGACGACCCGCTCCAACATGGAGAAATCATTGGAACGCATCGAACAGTTGACGTCGACCGCCGACGGGGTCTGAGCACACTGTCAGCCCAGCCCTCCAGCCGCGGGCAGCACCTCCTGGCCGATGAGCTCCAGGTGCTCGAGGTCGTCCAGGGTAAGAAACTGCAGGTACACCCGATCGGTGCCGAAGTCGGCGAAGCCGGCCAGCTTCTCCACCACCTCGTCGGGCGTGCCGCAGAGGCCGTTCTGACGAAGCTCGTCCAGCGATCGGCCGATGTCATCGGCCCGTCGCACCAGTTCGGCCTCGTTCCGGCCGCAGCACACCACTTGAGCCGCGGAGCACGCCAACGAGCCCGGATCGCGGCCCATGTCCTCGCAGGCCGTCTTGGCCCGACGGAACTGGGCGGCGGTGTCCGTCGCCGACCCGAACGGCACGTTCACCTCCGCGGCATAGGTCGCCGCCAGCCGGGGGGTGTGGGTCTGTCCGTGGCCCCCGATGATCACCGGTGGCCCCGGGCGCTGCACCGGCTTGGGCAGCGCGGGGCAGTCTTCCAACTGGTAATGGTCTCCGTGGAAGGAGAACCGGTCGCCGGGGGGGCAGGCCCACATCCCGGTGATGATGGCCAACTGCTCCTCCAGCCGGTCGAACCGCTCGCCCAGCGGCGGGAAGGGAACCCCGTAGGCGGAGTGCTCGGTGTCGAACCAGCCTGATCCCAGGCCCAACTCGATCCGGCCGTGACTCATGGCGTCGACCTCAGCCACCGCGACGGCCAGCAAACCGGGAAGGCGGAAGGTGGCCGACGTCATCAAGGTCCCGAGACGGATCCGGCTGGTCTCCCGGGCGATGCCGGCCAGAGTGACCCAGGCGTCGGTCGGGCCGGGAAGGCCGTCGGAGTCGCCCATGGCCAGGAAGTGATCGCTCCGGAAGAAGGCATCGAATCCCAGGTGCTCGGCTAATTGGGCCACCCGCACCTGCTGGTCATAGGACGCCCCCTGTTGTGGCTCGGTGAAGACTCGTAACAGCATGGTGCCGGTTTAGTACACCGGCACTCGATCGGGCTCGTAGACCACGGCCTGCCTACCCGATGGCCACGCCGGTGCCGAGCGCTCCCTCTTCGAACTCGGCGTCGGCCGAGCCGGCCATGTCACCGGTCATGGCCACATCCTCGGTGGGCCGCTCCAGTCCGGAATGGGTGCGGAGCTTCGCCTCCCGGAGGAACAGCGTCAACACGCACATGGCCACCGCGATGGGCACACCCACCAGAAACATCGTATGGAGGGACCGCACGAACGACTCCAGGATTCCGTGCTGCACCGCACCCGGAAATCCGTGCAGCTGGGTCGGGCTCATCGAGAAGCTCCCGTTCACGTGGATGGCCTTGCCCGCCGCCCCCGGCACCAGCACCGGGATCCAGTGACCGAGGCCGGCGATGAAGACGGCCCCGAACAGCGAGGTGCCGAAGGCGCCACCGAGCGAACGGAAGAAGGTGACGGCCGCGGTGGCGGTGCCGATCTGGGTGGGCGCCACCGCGTTCTGGGTGGCCAGCACCATGATCTGCATGGTCATGCCCATTCCCGCCCCGAGCACGATCACATAGAGGCTCATCACCAGGTGGGAGGTGTGCAGCCCCAACTGGGACAGCAGATACATCCCGATGATGACCAGAACCGATCCGACCACCGGGAAGATCTTGTACCGGCCGGTGCGGGTGACGATCTGGCCGGAGCCGATCGAGGCGACCAGCAGCCCGAGCATCAAGGGAATCAACAGGAGTCCCGAGACCATGGCCGATACCCCGTCAACCAGCTGCAGATAGAGCGGCAGATAGATGATGGCGCCGAACATCACCATGGCCAGCAGGAAGCTGACGCCCGACGACACCCGGAAGATGCCCACCCGGAACAGATTGGGAGGGAGAATCGGTTCGGAGGCCCTGCGTTCCCACAGGATGAACGCGGTGATGAAGATTGCGGCCGCGCCACCCAGGGCGACGATCTCCGGCGATCCCCACGGGTACTGGGTCCCGCCCCAGACGGTGACCAGCAGGGTGGCGGTGATGGCCACCATCAGCAGCACCGCCCCCAGATAGTCGATGTCGTGCGATTGCCGGCGGAACGGCAGCTTGAGGACCACCGAGGTCACACACAGGGCCACGATCCCGATCGGGATGTTGATGTAGAAGATCCACCGCCAGCTCAGGTTGTCGGTGAACACGCCCCCGAGCAGCGGACCGGCCACCGACGACAAGGCGAAAGTGGCGCCGAAGTACCCCTGGTACCGACCCCGGTCCCGGGGGGAGACGACGTCGGCGATGATCGTCATGGCCATGGACATCAGCCCACCGGCCCCGATGCCCTGGATGCCGCGGAAGGCGATGAGCTCGCCCATGTTCTGGCTGAGGCCGGCGAGCACCGACCCGATCAGGAAGATCACGATGGCGAACTGGAAGATCCCCTTGCGACCCAGCTGATCGGAGAGCTTGCCGTACAGCGGGGTGGAGATGGTCGAGGTCAACAGGTAGGCGGTGACCACCCAGCTGATGTGGTTGAGCCCGTGCAGGCTGTTCACGATGGTGGGAAGGGCGGTGCCCACAATGGTCTGGTCGAGGGCGGCCAGGAACATGCCCAGCATCAGGCCGCTGAAGATGATGAGGACCTGTCGATGGGACAGTCCCTCCCCGGGAACCGGCGGCGGGGTGGTCGGCGGGGTGTCGGCGCCGTCAACTGGCCTGGGCGGCGTCTCGAGCGTCATCGGGCCGCCTTGGGCGGGGTCTGCAACCCGGAGGCCAGGCGGAAGAGCCCGGTCGCCAAGGTGGCGCGCTCGTGGTCCGACCACTCGGAGAGCGCATCCGCCAGTGCCTGGCGACGAGCTTCGGAAACCGATTCCAGAACGGTCGCACCTCGAGGGGAAAGGCTCAAGAACGACGACCTCCCATCGTGGGGATCGGGTTCCTTGGTGATCAACCCACCATTGACCAGGGCACGCATCTGACGGCTCACCGTGGACAGGTCGAGTCCCACCGCTTCCGCCAGATCGGAAAGCCGGACCGGCCCGTTCTCGGAGACCCGGACCAACAGCCAGTACCCGGCCCGGTCGATCGATTCACCCTCGGCCAACGCATGCCGCGGAATCCCGAGATGGAGAATGGCCCTCGCCACCTGGGTCAGCGCCCGCTCCAGGGCGGCCGGAACCGAACAGCCGGATTCCGCCGCTGGTGCCGGGCCCGGAACGTGCCTGGTATCCGTCGTGCCCGGGGTTGCCCGGCTGGTGGTGTCCGCCATCGCCCAATCCCTCTGTCGAGTCAGCTGCGGATGCCGGAGAACCGGTCGTCCTACTAGCTGCTTGTAACAACCAACTATATATCCACAGCCATTCTCGCCACAATTCCGCTGGTCAGAACCGTAATCCGGCATGGCGTCGCCGATGATCGGTCCCCAGCGGGGCGCGGGCTGCCCTTCTCACCGCGGCGGTCGACTCCCAGTACGCCTTCTGCCACGACGCGGTCTCGGGGGCCACCACCCGGCCCACCACCAGTACGCCCGCCACCCGGAGACCGGCCATCCGCAGTGCCGCCGTCGCACTCTGAGCCCGGGCGCCGGTGGTGAAGCTGTCGTCGACCACCAGGGCACGCAGCCCCCGCACCCGATGCCCGGGATCGTGAGGCGGGCGCACCGTGAAGCCGAGGCGGGAGGCGACCAGGTGATCGGTGGGCTCGGTCCCCCGCATCAGGAGCTGTCGGTGGGTTCGAGCCAGGTCCGGTACCGACGGCAACAGGGTGTCCACCGGGGTCCCGGTCGGCCGGTGGGAGGAGGGGACCCCGACCGTGAGGTCCCACGGCCCTCCGGTGCGGGCCAGCAACCTCCCGAGGTGTTCACCCGTCCACCGCCGGAGGATGCCAGCCAACCGCGCCTGATAGGCCGATCGGGCATCGGCCGACGAGGCGTCCTTGTAACCGCGGAGCAGTCGGTGCATCTCGTCGCCCACCCGGTACGGGGTGACCGCGGTCACCGGGGCCAGCGGCATCTGCAGCTGGCCGACCAGTGTCGAACAGCAAAAGCACAGCCCGAATCCGGGCTGGGTGGGTCCTTCACACGCGGTGCAGACGCTGAACTCAGCTGCCGTCGCATCCATGGCCACCCGCTCCTGCGGACATCCGGGGTACCACCGGTATCGGTTGCCGGCGACGTCGGTCGGATCGACCCGTCGCGAGGGGGAGTCGCGGTGTTGCCGGTCAGTCGGTGACAGTGGCGGCCACCGGACGTTCCCCACCGCTCGCACCCTTCGGCTCCGGGCGGTGGAGCATGAAGGTGCCGGTGGACCGGCTGACCAACCGATCCTCGTTGTCCCGCACGGTGGCTTCGCCGTAGGCGACCTGGCGGGCCATGCGCACGACCTCGCCCCGCAGCCGATACGACTCTCCCAGCATGGCGGGCCGCATGCACTCGATCTTCATCTCCAGGGTGGCCTTGGTCCGGTCGCGCCCGGGGAGGGCGGCGTTGATGCCGAAATTCATGGCGGCGTCCAGCAGCAGGCTGTGGACCCCGGCCTGGACGATGCCGTGCGGGTTGCAGGCCGCCGGCAAGGGGGTGAACGCCCCCACCACCCAGCCCAGGTCCTCCCCGTCGACCCCGTAGTCGTCGAACGACCCGCCCACGATGTCGATCAACTCCATGCCGCCGTTGCCCAACCAGCGGTCCATATCCTTGACTCGGGTGCTCACCGGGCCGACCGTAGCGAAAGGGTGGGTCGCCGTCGATACCGCGCTCGGATTTCCCGGGAACCCCCCGACCTGCCCGGATGCCGGAGCTTGACGCCGAGGCCGACCTCGATAGAATATTGACCAGGCGGTCAAGTTTTCCGCCCGTGCAGTTGACGGACCGACGGAGGGTCCGCAACAGTAGGTACGGCCGGCAGGCAGAGGTTCCGCCGGACCGAGAGAGGAGTCCCATCATGACCGAAGCGGTGATCGTCGATGCGGTGCGTACTGCCGGAGGCAAGCGCAACGGGAAGTTCCGCAACTGGCACTCGGCCGATCTGGCCTCGGAGCCGCTGAAGGCCCTCATCGAGCGCAACCAGCTCGATCCGGCCCTGGTGGACGACGTCATCATGGGTTGTGTGATGCAGGTCGGTGAGCAGGCGCTCAACGTCGGTCGCAACGCCTCTTTGGCCGCCGGGTTTCCCGAGTCGGTTCCCGCCACCACCATCGACCGCCAGTGCGGATCGTCACAGCAGGCGGCCCACTTCGGGGCCCAGGGTGTGATGGCCGGTGCCTATGACATCGTCATCGCTTCCGGAGTCGAAGTGATGACCCGCACCCCGATGGGCGCGTCGGTGGTCCGGGACCTCGGATTCCCCTTCGGCCCTCGGGTGATGCAGCGTTACGCCGAGCGCGGTGGCTTGGTCGGGCAGGGCGAGGGCGCCGAGCTCATCGCCGAGCAGTGGGACATCAGCCGGCAGGACCTCGACGAGTTCTCGGTGCGTTCCCACCAGAACGCCGCCCGGGCCACCGCCGAAGGCCGGTTCGAGCGGGAGATCATCCCGGTGGCCAGCAAGGACGACAACGGCGTCGACACCGACGAGCTGGTCACCGCCGACGAGGGCATCCGGTCCGACTCCTCGGTCGAGGTGCTGGCCAACCTGAAGCCGGCCTTCCGCCCCGAGAACGGGCGGGTCACCGCCGGCAACAGCTCCCAGATCACCGACGGTGCTTCCGCCGCCCTCATCATGAGCGAGGAGAAGGCCAACGAGCTCGGCCTCACCCCCCGGGCCCGGTTCCACAGCTTTGCGGTGGTTGGCAGCGATCCGATCAAGATGCTGACCGGACCGATCGCCGCCACCCAGATCGCCCTCGACCGGGGCAAGCTCACCATCGACGACCTCGACATCATCGAGATCAACGAGGCCTTTGCCTCGGTGGTGCTGGCCTGGGAGAAGGAGCACCACCCGGACATGAACCGGGTCAACGTGAACGGTGGGGCAATCGCTCTCGGTCATCCGCTGGGGGCCTCCGGCACCAAGCTGATCGCCACCCTGCTCAACGAGCTGGAGCGCACCAACGGCCGGTACGGCATGGTGACGATGTGCGAGGGCGGCGGCATGGCCAATGCCACCATCATCGAGCGCCTGGGCTGACCCGCGGCCCGGGCCTCGGCACCCCACCGAGGCTCCACCCATCCGACCTGACATGAAGAACCGGCCCCCCGGGGCCGGTTCTTCGCGTCTGAATGGGCCGTTCGCCGGGCGGGCGGTGCGGTGCGGTGCGGCTAGTGGTACTGGGTGGCCAGCATCAGGCCTCCGAAGATCGCGCCGATGGCTCCCACCAACCACCAATTGGAGACGCCTCCAGGCAGGACGCCGGCATAGTTGAGGATGATCACCAGTACACCGATGATGAAGAGGGCGATGATGGAGATCCCCATCCATCGGGGGCTGACCTTGGCCTTCTTCGGGATCGGCGGGGTGTAGCGATCACTGTGGGCGGTGTCACGCGAGGCTTGAGGGGTGGTGCGTCCCCGGACGGACCGTCCCTTCCTGGTGGCCCTCCCGGGACCGGCTTTGGCCTTGGTTGCCATGGCCGCCAGGATAGCCAGCCTTTCTGATCGGCTGGGGCCGGGGGAGATCCGGGTGATCGACCGGTACCCTGGTGGAGCTATGGGCCCCAGGGTGCTGGTCATCGACAACTACGACTCGTTCGTCTACAACCTCGTCCAGGAGCTCGGCGAGCTCGGGGCCGATCCGGTGGTCTTTCGAAACGACGGGATCGATATTGCCGGTATCCGGGCCGATTCACCCGACGCCATTCTCATCTCCCCCGGGCCCGGACGGCCCGAGCATGCGGGCATCAGTGAGAGGGTCATCGCCGAGTTGGGCGGGGACTACCCGATCTTGGGGGTGTGCCTGGGGCACCAATCCATCGGTCACGTGTTCGGAGGAGAGGTGGTCGCCGCCCCCACCCTGATGCACGGCAAGACGTCGTCCATCCATCACAACGGGACGGGGGTGTTCGAGGGTCTTCCCGATCCTTTCGTCGCCACCCGCTACCACTCCTTGGTGGTGGAGCCGAGCACGCTGCCGGACGTGTTGGAGGTCACCGCCACCACCGCGGAGGGGGTGATCATGGGATTCCGCCATCGCCAGCTCCCCATCGAGGGGGTCCAGTTCCACCCCGAGTCGATCCTCACGCCGTCGGGACCCTCGCTGCTGTCGAACTTCCTCGCCTCCGCCGTGCGCGTCTGACCCGCCCACGGAGGTCAACCAGGTGACCCCGAATACTGAACAACCCAAATAGCAGGAGTATCAGTACGCCCAGCCGGACCTCAAGAAACCCCTCGATGGTGTGCCGCGCGGCTTCTTGCCCATCGGCGTTCCAAGAAACAACCATCTCGAGAATGCCAATGATCGAGAGCGCAGCAACGATCTTCCAGGTTCGGCTGCGCCACACGCCGGAGACGGCACCGGTCAGGGCAGCGACGACCGCCATTGGAAGAAGCCACCACCAGGTCGGCCACAACACCATGGTGAAGGGCGAATCGACCCGGTTGCTCCCTGCGTACGCGGCGATATTTCCGTTGGCGTCGTTCGAGGACCGCTCAGGGCGGACAAGGGGCTCGGTGACAAGGTATGCCGGATGCGAGATCACCCACCGCGCGTAGGTAGACGGCCCATCTTCTTGTTCCCAACGGACGAGAGGCCCAAAACTTGGATCGGTATCCGAGATCGCCACCAACTTGGCCTGACCCGGATGTGCTGGCTTGGTCCGCTGTGCCACTCTGTCGACTTCCCTGGCTTGAGGCATCCCCTGGCTGGCAAACCACGCCACACGCGGTGGGTAGGGGAACACACGGACGGCAAGGACGGTATCGACACTGAGGATCTCCCGCCTCGAGTACTGGACCCCCCAACTGGCGAGGCCGGCCACCGTCACCAGAGACAGACCGAGGACTGCGGACAGAACGGCAATGTGCGGGTCCTTGCGGGAGGCGACAACTGCATAGATGCCGGAGCACACAGCCAGACCGCCCACGGTCCAAATCAGCGAGTCCCGTACGGAGACCATCGCCACCGCAGTGGCGACCACCATCACCACCCTCGGCCACGAAGGGCGTCGGGTGAGGAGGATGAACGCGGCGAAGAGTATCGCCACCAAGCTCAATGACACCGACTCGGAGAGAACCGATCTGTTCCACAACACAACCGGCGTCACTGTGGCAAAGCCGAGCACAACTGCAAACGTTGCCAGTCGGCCAAGAGATGTCGACAGGACCCGGCTAACGGTACACGAGAGAAATCCCCAGGCAAGCAGGGCGAGCAGCGCCTGAGCGACAACGAACCCGGATGCCGACCCGGTGACCTTCCATAGCAACGGGACGAGCGGGGGATACGTTCCCGCCCAGAATGCCGTGCTCCACAACGGGTGCCCGCCAACCGCGACATACGCCCGAGAATCCTGCCACGTCAGTTGGGGCGAGATGGTGGCCTGCCACAGAACGAACCACGCCAAGGCGCACCAGACGAGGGCCATGAGAAGTGGCTCCGCGCCGCGCCTCGTCTCCGCTTGAAGCACCGATCGCCACCTGACGGCGGATGTCACCGGCCCAACCTAACGGATCAAGCTGCGCCCAAATCCTCAGAAGCCCGCTACTTGGTATGTCTGAGGAGACCCGACGTTGTGGTTGTCGTAGATGGGGTCGTGGTGGTCGAAGTCGGCGTCGTCGTCGTCGATGTCGGCGTCGTCGTGGTCGATGTCGGCGGCGAACCCGATGAGACGATCAGGGTGACCCCCGAACCGGGCTGCACCGAAGCGCCGGCTCCGGGATCTGACCCGATGACCACACCCGCCTGGTACTGCGACGAGGGTTGGTTCGTCGTCCCGGAAAGCGTCAGACCCCGGTTGCCCAGGACATTCGCCGCCGCGGTCTGGCTGAGTCCGGCCACCGAGGGCACGGTCACCGCATTGGGCCCGGACGAGACCGTCAACGTCACCGTGGCGCCCTTGTTGATGGACGACCCGGAGGGCGGGTCGACGCTGAGCACCAGGCCCTGCTGGGCGTTGTTGGGGGTGTTCTTGACGGTGAACTGCAACCCGGCCTGGGTCAGTATCCCCTCGGCCGTGTTCACGTCGGTATTGGTGATGCCTGCCGGCACGGTTGTCTTGGCGACGGCCGGAGCCGCGGCCACGGTGAGCGTCACGTTGTTCCCGCTCTTCACCAGGGCGCCGGCGGCAGGATCGGTCTTCAGGACGGTGCCCGGCGCGTACTGGGTCGTCGCCTGGGGATTGGAGGAGACGGTCAGACCGTCGCCCCTCAACGTGGCGGTGGCCTGGGCCTGGGTCTTCCCCACCACGTTGGGAAGGTTGAACGACGACGCGCCCCCCAGATACCCGAGCTGGCGGGCCAGCAGCACCCCGACGATGGCCAGGATCACCAGCAGAACGACGAGCACGATGGCGTAGGTTCGGGTCCGATTCCGCTCCTTGCCCGCGTCGGCAATGCCGTTGTCACCCGGTCCACCCGCACCGTCCCGCGACTGGGCCGAGATCGCCTGGGTGACATCGGCGCCGGCCACCGCCCCGACCACCTGGGTGGCTCCCAGGGCCGCCTGCATCGCGGTCGGGTCGTTCATGGCCAGCACCGATCGGCCCTCGTTGAACCGCAGCAGATCAGCCCGGAGCTCCTCGGCGGTGGCGTAGCGGAAGTTGGGGTCCTTGGCCATCGACTTGAGGATGATGGCCTCGAAGGTGGGGGGGATCGACGCGTTGATCTCCCGGGGAACCGGCGGGATGTCCCGCACATGCTTGGAGGCGACCGCTACCGGGGTGTCCCCCAGGAACGGGGCGCGCCCGGTCACCATCTCGAACAGGACGACGCCGAGCGAATAGATGTCGCTTCGGGGGTCGACCCCGATGCCTTCGGCCTGCTCCGGGGAGAAGTAGGTGGCGGTTCCCATCACCGCACCGGTCTGGGTCAGGCTCTCCTCGGTGTTGATGGCCCGGGCGATACCGAAGTCGGTCACCTTCACCTGGCCCTCGTCGGTGATCAACACGTTGCCGGGCTTGACATCACGGTGGATCACACCGTGCTTGTGGGCGTAACCCAGCGCGGCGGCCACGTGGGAGCCGATATCGGCGGCCCGGTCAGCCGACAGCGGGCCGGCCGTCTTCAAGATGGAGGAAAGGGGCCGCCCGTCGATGAATTCCATGACGATGAAGTACGCCCCCGAGTCTTCACCCCAATCGAACACCGGCACGATGTTGGGATGGGACAGGTTGGCCGCGGCCTGGGCCTCCCGCCGGAAGCGCTCGACGAATGACCGGTCCACCGACAGCTCGGGGAAAAGGACCTTCAGGGCCACCGGTCGGTCGAGGAGACGGTCGTGGGCGCGGTACACCTCGGCCATACCGCCTCGGGCGATCAGATGGTTCAGCTCGTACCGCTCGGAGAAGACGCGGGGTGCCTGGGATTCGTCCATGTGGGTCAAAGCCTATTCCTACGATTCTGATTGTCGGATGATCTCATTACCCGCCGCCTGAGGTTGGCTGGTTTCCCAAAATGTCGCCGAGGATCTGCGCAACGATCGGACCGGAGATTCCGGCGCCGGTCTGGTGAGCCGATTGATTCGGGACCACCACCGCCACCGCAATCTTTGAGGCGCCATTCGGGGCGAAGGCGATCAACCAGTCGGTGGTGGGCGCACTCGGGTTGTTCCCGAGCTCGGCGGTTCCCGTCTTCGCCGCCACGTTCCAGCCCGCCGGAAACAATCCGGCCGCGGTACCGCTGGTGGCGACACCCTGCATGAAGGTAGTGAGGGTGGTGGCGGTCTGACTCGAGATGGCTCTCATCCACGGCTTCGGCGAGTAGGACTCCACCAGATTCCCTTGTGAGTCGCGGATCTGGGCCATCACGTGGGGGGTCATCTCCACCCCGCCGTTGGCCACGGTGCCGGCCACCATGGCCATCTGCAGTGGCGAAGCGAACACGGTCTGTTGGCCGATGGCCGATTTCATCAGACCGGGTACCCCGTCCTTTCCGGACGAAGAGAAATCCGCCACCGAGCCGATCTTCGAGGCGGCCACCGTGTCGGAGGGAACGTCGAGCGGGATGCGCTGGTTGAACCCGTAGGCCTGGGCCTGGTTGACCAATGCAGGGGCACCGAGCAGTTGGCCGACGGTGGCGAATCCGGTGTCGCAGGACACCACCAAAAGCGTTTCGAGCGATCCGCCGCAGGTTTCCCCGCCATAATTGTGGAGGCTCTGGCCGCCGCTTTGGGGAAGCGGGATGCTCGACTCCTGCGGATAGTCCATGGCGGCGAGGTCCGGGCGACCCTGTAGGACTGCAGAGGTGGTGACTACCTTGAAGCTCGAGCCGGGTGGGAAGATCTGGTTATACGTGCCGGCGCGAAGGGGGTTCCCAGGCAGGCCAACCTCGGCATTCCAAAAGGCGGTCTCGGTGTTGAGGTTGGTCGACACCAACGGGTTCGGATCGAAGGTTGGATTCGAGTACATGGCCAGGATGGCGCCGGTGGTGGGATCGAGAACCACCGCCGCGGCTCCGTTCACACCGGGGGCGCCGTTGTCGACGGCTTGAGCGACTTCGCGTTGCAGATTGGAATTGATGGTCAGGGTGACATTGTCAACCACGGTCTGATTGGTCAGAAGATCCCGCAACGACTTGGCCGGCCGGTTGTGGGCAATCAGGAAGCTGTTGTACTCGGACTCGACCCCGTTGAAGTTGCCGTACTTTATGGAGTCGTATCCCACAATCTGTGAGAACAGCACCGCGGTGTTCGGGTTGTAGACCCGCTGGTACTTGTAGTAGCCGCTCTTGGCCGGCATGGAAGTGGCGAGGGTGACGCCATCGGCGGACACGATGTCGCCGCGAGGTTGGTTGCGCGCCGCGAGCTGGATGCGGGGATTCTGCGGGTTGGTGGCCAGCGAATTGGCTTTCAGGACCTGAATGTTGTTGAGCTGAACGAAGAGAGCCACCAGACACAGCAGCATGAAGATGCCCAGCCTGCGGATGCGCTTTTCCATCAGGGCGTCCCCGGGACGGTGGTCGTCGTGGTCGTGGTTGGGGCGGTCGTGTTCGGGGTCGGAAGGACGGTGGTGGGGTTGGCGGTTTTCCTCACGTTGGTGACGTAGTTCTGCGCCTTGGCCAGAGTCGATTCCGGTACGCCGGCTTCGATCTCCGGCAGGTAGGTGGCCAGAACGTCGGCGGTGGTCACTCCGGTGCGCTGGACCTCGACCGGTTTGTACCAGAGGAAGCCACCGATCCGGCCCTGGTAGATGACCAGCTCATTGTGGTTGACACCGACGTAGTACGAGTTGGTGTTGTACCACCGCACCGAGTAGTACCCGGCACCCACGATGGCGACGAACAGGACCATGAAAAGAAGGGTCCGGAACGTGATCAACCGCCGGCCCCGGTCCCGTCGGCGTTCCCGGCGCTTGGCCCGTCTCCGGTCCCGGCGGTTCGGGATGTTGATCTCGGGAACCGCCAGTGGCTGAGGGGTGGAGACGCCGTCGCTGGCCAAGCCGGTCGGGTCGACGAATGCCGGCGACATCGTGGCCACGGCCGGCACCGACCCGGTGTCCTCGTCCCCGACGATGACGTCGATGACCACCGCGGTGATGTTGTCGCTCCCGCCATGGGTCCGGGCGGCGCGAACCAGGAGGTCGGCCGCGGCCTGGGGATCCGCCACCGTCGACAGCACCTCGATGAGCTGGTTGTTCCCCAGCTCGTTGGTCAGGCCGTCGCTACAGAGCAGGAAGCGCTCGCCGCGGATCGGCCGGATCCGCCACACGTCGACGTCGACGTCGGGTGAGACTCCCAGGGCCCGGGTCAGGATGTGGCGGTGGGGGTGGAACGCCGCCTCGGCCGGAGTCAGCTCGCCGCTGAGGACCATCTCTTCGGCCAGGCTGTGGTCCTTGGTGATCTGGGTCAGCTCGCCGTCGTGAAACCGGTACGAGCGCGAATCGCCCACGTTGACCAGTGCCAGGACATCGTGCCCGCCCTCGTCGACCAGAGCCACCGCGGTCAGGGTGGTTCCCATCCCCCGCAGATCGGCGTTCTCCTGACTGTGCGCCCACACTACGGCGTTGGCCGATGTGACGGCGTCGGCCAATCCGACCCCGGTGGGCTGGCGGCCGAAGGCCGCGGTCAGTGCGTCGATGGCCAGCCGTGACGCCACTTCGCCGCCAGCATGGCCGCCCATGCCGTCAGCCACCGCAAACAGACTGGAGGTCTCGAGGGCGAGATCCTGGTTGGTCGACCGGACCAACCCTACGTCGGACGCCGAACCGGACCGGAGGACCGTCATCTCACTTACCGACTTCGAATACGGTGCCGCCTACTTGCAAGAGGTCGCCCTTTTCGATCCGAGTTCGCTCGAGGATCCGTTCGGTGTTCACCCAGGTACCGTTGGTCGAGCCCAGGTCCTCGACCCATACTTCCCCATCCAGTCTGAACAAGCGAGCATGGAGATTGGACGCGAAGGTGTCATAGTCGATCGGGACGCCGCATCCGGCTGCCCGCCCGACCGTGACTTCGGCACCTATTTCGAAGGTTGTTCCCGTGTGGTCCTCGGGACGCACGACATGGAGCCGGAGCCGTTTCCCCTTGCGCGACTTCCCGGCAATCGCGGGATCGATGTCGTCATCCTTCTCGCGACGCCGCTTCCGCTTCAGCGGGCGGACTTCCACCCACACCGCTCGGACGACCCACATGAAGAACAGCCACAGCAGGAGTATGACCACGTACTCGAGGGCACGAAGCACGGGTGCGTTGTTGGTTTGCCCTGGAATCAAGACGAGATACAGGTGCATATGGGATCAGGAGCCTGCCGCCATCACGACGTCTCGAATCGGAGAAATGTCGTTCCGACCACGATCTCGTCGCCATCAGCCAGCTTGCGCTCCTGGATGCCGGCACCATTGACCCGGGTGCCGTTGGTGGAATTGAGATCCACCACCACCACGTCGTTCCCGACCCGCCGGATCTCGGCGTGACGCCGACTGGCATTGGGATCGGTGACGACGACGGTGCTCTCGGGCAGCCGGCCAATGGTGATGGCCTCGGGCCCGAGGACGATCCGTTCGCCATCCGCCAGCACGATGGATGCCGTCGAGAGGCCTGAGGGGCCCTCCCGGACCTCGGACAGGATCGAGAAACGCCCCCGGCGCAGGCCCGGGTCCTCGATGGCGGTCACGGTCACCGGCCCGACGAACACGTAGTCCTCGGCACGGGCATGCTCCCGAGCCGCTTCCTCCAACTCCCTGACCAGGGCGTCGATGAAGCTCTCAAAACGCCCGAATTCGGCCGGCGACAGGGAAACCTCGAAGTAATTGGGCGCGATCAAGCCATGAACGCCCAGCCGACGCCGGAGGTCCATTTCTCTGGTGAGGCGACGGCCGATCTCCACGGGATGCAACTCACCCCGAAAGGCTTTGGAGAACGTGCCATCGACAATGCGCTCGAGGCGCCCTTCGAACTTCTGAAGTCCCATGCTGGTCACAGCCTATCTGTGCCAACGTCGTCATCGTAGGTAGGGCCGGTTCTGTCGTCATTCGGGGACCCCGACTACGGAATTGTCCTCACCAGCGCATGACTCCGTCACGAATCCCCTGGTAGGAAGGCCCAGGTTCTTCGGGTAATCTCATTCAGTCGCTCGGGCGAGTGGCGGAATTGGCAGACGCGCAGGATTCAGGTTCCTGTGTCCGAAAGGATGTGGGGGTTCAAGTCCCCCCTCGCCCACCCTGGGGTACCGACAAAACTCGTCGGGTCGCGTCGACAAAACCCTCTTCATACGGGCCCGTCCGGGGGTTCGGGAGGGAAGTTGGCCCTCCGCCGGGGCGGTCCGGACGCCGGGGGCCGACGTGGACAGATTCCTCCCCTGTCCGGGTCCACTCAGGACTGACCCCCGGGCGCGACGGAATCACCGGGGTGGTCACTTCAGCGGGAGATCGCCTTTCTCAGGCGGTCAAGGGAGGATCCGGGTCGGCGCTGGCGTCATCCACTGTGGCGGAGACCAACATCGTCGACGCCGGAGCCCACGTCGTGAGCGACCTGGTCTTCCGCCGGGCCCGGAGCTTGCGAAACTTCTTCTCGCCAGAGGCCTTCCTGGTCAGGAACTCATTGATCTTGCGGATGTTGGCGGCAAACAACTGGAAGGCCACCAGCACACTCTGGGCGGCGACACCCCTAATGCGGCGGCGCTCCGGGTCGTCCACGGCCTCCCTGGCACCATCCTTGATGAAGCCGTTCATCCCCTCGTTCGAGTTCCGGAGGGTGGCGTAGGCACGATGCCACTCGTCGGTCTCATGGGCGAAGTTCTGGCGGAACTTGGCCCCGGCGTCGGGGGGCAGGGTGATCGAGCCCTGGGTGCAGATCTTCGGCGGGTGGGCAGCCAGGACGTCAGTCACCGGGATGACCTCGAGAGGCGGGCCGCTCGACGAACGCCGTTGGTGTGGGTCCCGGCTCAGATATCCACGAGGGTCACTCAACCGTTCCGGCCTCCGCTCTCATGGATGAGGATGGCTTCGGTAGGAGAAACCGCAGGTCGGAGGCGTATCCGGCTGGCGTGGCGGATCCAGTGGTGCTGGGTATCCGACGATCATCGAAACGACCATTTGTTGGAACGCACGCAAGGTCCAATGCCGAGACAAGTTCAACTTTGTGAAGCACTTACGCGGAGATTTTTGCTGGGCGTCTTGAGCGGTCGTCAAGTATTTACCGATAGATGCCGATCTCACTGTCAGCGTTCTTTTGAACGTCAGCAAAACGAAAAGGCAAACCTCCCGCGAGGGGGGGACGCAAAGCCAACGGGGCTCTCTGAGTCGGCTGGGTTGCCGAAAGTAGCGATCGAAGCGCAGCTATTTCGAGCGACCCCGCGCGTCTCGGGATCGAGGGGGAAATATGCGCAGGAATCGCGAATCAGGCAGGAATCGCGAACCGGTTGTGGCAACGAGGGCACGTCGACCACGGCGCATCGCACTCCTTTCAGCCATCTGCGGTGTATTGGTCGCCACGATGAGCTTCGGGCAGATTGGCTTGAGCCAGGCGGCGGCCGGCGCCCCAGCCAACACGTCCTCGTCGGCCTACAGCGGCGGCCGCTTGATGGCGGCCGATCCGAGCGGTGGCTACTGGACCGTCACCGCTGTCGGTGCCATCGCGTCCTACGGCGGGGCACCGGTGTTCGGGTCCCCACCCCTTTCCGGAGTCCGGCCCTCCATGCCGGTTGTGGGCATGGCGCCCACCGCCAACGGACAGGGCTATTGGCTGGTGGCGTCAGACGGCGGCATCTTCTCTTACGGCGACGCCCAGTTCTATGGGTCGACCGGCGCCATTCACCTGAACAAAACCATCGTGGGCATGTCGGCCACTCCCGACGGACGGGGCTACTGGTTGGTGGCGTCCGACGGTGGGATCTTCAGTTTCGGTGACGCCGGGTTCTACGGGTCGACCGGCGCGATCCACTTGAACCAACCCATCGTGAGCATGGCGGCCACCCCCGATGGACGGGGCTACTGGTTGGTGGCGTCCGATGGTGGGATCTTTAGTTTCGGTGACGCCGGGTTCTCCGGGTCGACCGGCGCCATTCAATTGAACCAACCCATCGTGAGCATGGCGGCCACCCCCGATGGAAGGGGCTATTGGCTGGTGGCGTCCGATGGTGGGATCTTCAGTTTCGGTGAAGCCCAGTTCTACGGCTCTCTTGGCGGCAGGGGCAAGAGCGTCACAGGTATCATCATCAGCCCGCCAACCCTTGGCTACACGTTGGTGGAGACTGACGGCACCGCCGCGGGGTTCCCCACATTCACGACCAAGGCGACCAAGTCGCCCACGACTCCGCCCACCGGGACGTCAGCTCCTGTCGGCGCCGGCCCGACCACACCGCCGCCGACCACGAGCCCAACTGGCTCATTTCTGGAAGGTGCGTATGTCGGTCCGGCCAATCCCAGCGGCGTGAGGGCCTTCGCAAGTGCCACCCATACGGCGCCCGCCATCGCCTCCGAGTACCTTCCGGCCAGTAGCGGATGGTCGGGAATGGACGGAGCCAATGGAAGCCTCTCGTGGCTAACGAGTGCCTGGAGTGGCTCCGGCTACACGCTGTCGCTGGGGGTGCCCATGGTCCCGACCAACGCCAACAATGTGCCAGTTGCAACCTTGGCCGCCGGGGCTACCGGCGCTTACAACAGCTACTTCGTCACCCTGGCCCAGACCTTGGTGGCTGCCGGTGACGCCAGCGCCTACCTCCGGCTCGGCTGGGAGTTCGACGGAAACTGGTATGCGTGGCAGGCGCTCACACCGTCGGCCGAAGTCAATTACGCGGTCTACTTCCAACAGATCGTGACCGCCATGCGATCAGTGCCGGGCCAGGCGTTCCAGTTCGTATGGAATCCCGATGCCGCTGCGTTCACCACTAGCGGCTACTCGGTCGCCGATGCTTATCCGGGCAATGCCTACGTCAACTACATCGGGCTCGACATCTACGACCAGTCGTGGGCCACCCCGCAGACCCCGGCCAACGCTTGGAACTCAACATCGCTCCCGGCCCTGACGGCGGCCAGCCAATTTGCGGCGGCCACGGGCAAGCCGATCGCCGTTCCCGAATGGGGGGTTGCGATCCGGACGGACGGGCATGGGTTGGGTGACGACCCGCTGTATGTCAACAACATGATCGCCTGGATGAAGAATCCCGCCAACAAGGTTGGGTATGCGAGCTATTTCGACTACAACACGCTGCCGAGTGGCGGCGACACCAATGCAGAGATCACTGGTGGAAGCTTTCCGAACAGCCTGGCCGCCTTCATCGCTGACCTTGGCTGACGACCTTCAGGTCGATCGTGAGCTCGAGGATCGACATTGAACGTCGATAGTTACGAACGCTGAACTCCCGTTCAGCGACAGATTTACGAAGGGCCGGGCGCTTCCGTTGGGGGCTCGGCCCTTCGTTGTACTGCTAGCTGGGATACCCACGGACGTTGTTGACAAATAGAGGCCCAGCCTGATCGATCAAGAACAACGAACGAAAAGGGAGGGCCAGTGGCTACGCGCTTCACTGACTACTTGCAAAGCAAGTTCCTATCCCGAGGTGCCTTCGCCCAGGAGGTCCTCCTTCAGAAGGCCGATCACGTACTCCCACTTCTCGGGCGCCACTGTGGACCGGATTTGACCCGCGATCTCGGAGGCGATCACACCTGTGATCCTGTCGACTGCTCCTGGGCCAAGGGGAGGGGGAGCTCTATTCAAATCAACGGACACCGTGAGTGCCTTGGCATCTTTGACTTGATATGGCCCATGAACCGCGGGTTCCGCGTCGACAAGGGGGAACGCCCGTTCGGCATGGACCACCGTCAAGTACTTGGTCGCCCTTGTTAGGGCAACGTAAAGGAGGCGAAGGCCGCGTTGGTCCTCCCTGACGATCTCCTCGGGCTCGACCAGGACTGCTGTCTGGAATGCAGTTTGAGCGGATCGTAGGTGCATGAACGGACTCGACCCTGTGGGCGCCGAGAGTCTCATCCACCGCCCGGACCTGGGCGTCCCAGATTTCCTTGCAAACGCAACAACGTGGGAAATCGAGAGCATCAGCGTGGGAAGCGCCGTCGGTCAGGCCGCTGTCCCCCCAGCCCAGGCGGGTTTTGTCGCTACCCCACCAACCAACCAACCAACCAAACCACCACCACCACCACGGACCACGCCAACCATTCACCGTTGCGAGGGTCGACAACCGGGCCGATCTTGGCGACCCGGAGAAGGCGGCAGATCAGGCCCCCCGACCAGATCGCCCCGCCCGGTCACTCGAACGCACGCTCCGAACCGCCGTGGGGCATAGTTCAGGGATGGTTGACGGCCGCGACACCACGTCGGCCCGGGTGGGTTCCGCCCGTGACCCGGCCTTCCTTCGCGCCATTCGACCGATCCTCGACCTGTATGCGGCGTACTTCCGGTCAGAGGTGAGAGGGTTCGAGCGACTGCCGGACCACGGGCCCCTTCTCGTGGTCGGCAACCATTCGGGTGGTCAGATGCCACCCGACATTCCTGTCCTCTTGACCGCGTGGTGGCGCGAGCGGGGCGAAGACGAGCCCGTCTATGCCCTGTTCCACCACTTCTTGCTCGGGATGCCGGGTGTAGGTCCCCTGTTGGGACGGGCCGGTGCCATCGAAGCCGGGCCGGTCGATGCAGAAGCGATCCTCCGGAGTGGGGGGATCCTTTTCGACTACCCGGGCGGTGACTATGACGTCTTTCGGCCGTGGTGGGAGCGCAACCGCATCGACTTCGGAGATCGGCTCGGATTCGTCCGGCTCGCCCTCCGAACCCAGGCTCCGATCGTTCCTGCCGTCTCGGTGGGCACTCACGAGACCCTCATCGTTCTGGCTCGAGGGCAGCACATCGCAAAACGGCTCGGGCTCGACCGCATGTTCCGCATCAAGGTCATGCCTCTGGTGTTCGGTCCGCCTCTCGGTCTCGTTCCCGGAGGGATACCGACATGGCCACTTCCGGCCAAGATCACCGTGGAGCTGGGCGAACCAATGCGCTGGTCCGACTATGGGCCGGATGCCGCTCAGGACGATGTCATCGTCCGCAAGTGTTATGACGAGATCACCGAAACCATGCAGGGGATGCTCGACCGACTCGCCGCGGAACGCCGCTTTCCCATCCTCGGATAGGGGCGGCGGGAGAGCAACCCGCATCACGTGATCAGGCTGCTCCGCTCGACTGCTCTCAGCCCATCCCACCGTCACCACTCTGGCCGCCGTCGCCGTCGCCGCCGTCGCCGCCGTCGCCGCCGGCCGACTCGACGACCGACCGCGCCCACACATAGTCCGGCTTGCCGCTCGGAGAGCGGAGAATCTCGTCGATGACCAGGACCACTTTCGGTACCTTGTATCCGGTCAACCGGTCGTGACCGAAGTGTCGGAGCACCTCGGTGTCGATCCGGCGTCCGGCTCTGGGCTGCACCAAAGCTACGACCCGCTCGCCGTAGCGGGCATCGGGCATGCCGATCACGATCGCATCCCTGACATCCGGGTGGTCCTTCAATGCCGCTTCCACCTCGTCGGGAAAGACCTTCTCGCCTCCCGTGTTGATGCACAACGAGCCTCGGCCCAGAACGATGATGGTCCCGTCGGCCTGCACCGACGCCAGATCTCCCGGCAATGCCCACCGCCGCCCGTCATGTTCGACGAAGGTGGCTGCCGACTTGGCTGCATCACCCAGATAGCCGATGGGCACATGGCCGGCCCTGGCCAGCCGGCCGATCACGCCCGAGCCCGGCCGGACCGGTCGGAGATCGGAATCGAGCACATCGGTTCGCTCGTCCACCCGCAGGCAAGGGGGGCCGTAGGGATTCCCGGCCGGCGCCTGGCCGCCGACCTGTCCGGTCTCGGAGGACCCGAAACGATCGGCGACGACACGACCGGGCAAGAGTCGGGCGATCTGGGCCTTCGTGGACGGTGACAGCACCGCGCCACCTGAGCCCACGGCCATCAGCGTCGAGAGGTTGTAGCGGTCGGGATCGTCCACCAGGACGTCGAGTAGTGGACGGGCCATGGCGTCACCGACGACCGCGATCACGTTGACCTCCTCGACTTCCACCAGCCGCCACACCTCGGAGGGATCGAAGATGCCTCTCTCGAGGGTAACGATCTTCCCGCCACCGAACATGGTGGAGAAAGCCAACCAGTGCCCGGCCGCGTGCATGAACGGCGGGATGGCCAGGGCCGTGATGCCAGGATGCAGCACCCGTTGAGCAAGCTCATCGGGTGCGGCAATGTGGTTACCGAGCGAGAGTGGGTCACCGCCACCCATGGCGGCAAAGAAGATGTCGTCGTGTCGCCAGAGCACGCCTTTGGGCATCCCCGTCGTCCCACCGGTGTAGACGCAGTAGAGATCGTCCGACCGGCGCGGTGCGAACCCCCGGAGGAAAGGTGCTGTCTCGAGCGCAGCCTCGTAGTCGGGTGCGAACCCCGAGGAGCCGTCGTCGTCGGAGACCTCCAGTACCGCCCGGACGTCGGGAACGGCGTCGAGGGCGTCGGTCACCGCTGGCTCGAAACGGCTGTGGAAGATCAGGCCCGCCAGATGCGCGTCCTTGTAGAGATACTCAAGTTCGCCTGCTCGGTAGCGATAGTTGACGTTGATGGGCAGGGCACGGATCTTGAAGCATGCGAGCATGCCCTCGATGTACTCGGTTCCGTTCGCCAGCTGGAGACCGACGGGATCTCCGGGGCCGATTCCAACTCGCTCGAGGTAGTGAGCAAGACGGTTGGCGCGTTGGTCCAACTCGGCGTAACCGAGCCTGCGGGAGCCGGACACCATGGCGGTCTGCATCCCCACCTGGTCGACCACGCTCTCAAAGAGATCGGCAAGATTGAACTCCACGGCCCTCCCCACTCATCGACGGGTTTCCCGACACAGCCGGCCGCTGCGACTCCAGGAGGTAGTATCCCAGGTAGCGAACCCGCCGCATCGGCGACGAGCGCCGCAGTGGAGGAACGATGTCAATGGGGGAGGTCGAGCTTGACAGCGAGACCGATGATGGGAGTACCGACACTCACGACGCACCACCGGACGGGGCGGTAACCGGCACCTCCCAGTCGGTCGCCGATCGCATCACCGGACCGATCCGGGCTGTCGCCGGCTTTCTCCATCGTCGGGCGCTGATCCGCGCGACCCGGGCCATACCGCGCACCTTCAGGTTCGTCGGATCCGCGCTGCTGTACGGGGAGGTGGCCGACTCGCTACCCGCTCCACACCTGTCGGTTGGCCTCGCCGCTCAGGTGGCCATGGACGAGGCTCTCCTGGCCATGGCCATGACGCCCCGTCGGTTCCCGCTCCCCGGGGACTATGCCCGGGTGGCCGCCGAACTCGCCCATGCCGACGCCCTGTACAGCTGGAATGGCTGGATCGAGGACCCTCTCTCGTACCATCGCACTCCTCCACCCCTTGCCCATCCGGATGTGACCGAGAGCCGGGGCTGGGCGATGGGCCTCGACTACGACCGGCTGAGTTGGGACAGTGGCTTCGAGCCTCATCCCGGGGAGCCCGGCAGCGACCGGTGGATGGCATTCGAACCCAACCGGACCGCCTCGGCTGTCGTCCTCCGTCATCCTGGTGAACCTCGACCCTGGGTGGTCGCCGTGCACGGGTTCTGTATGGGCTTCCCCTTCATGGACTTCCAGGGCCTGCAGATCGCCCGGATTCATCGCGAATTGGGGATGAACGTGGCGATGCCGGCGCTGCCGCTGCACGGGCCACGCCGGGTCACGCTGGTCAGCGGAGAACCGTTCCTCTCCTTCGAATTGATGAACGCGGTGCACGGCTTGACCCAAGCCGTCTGGGACATTCGGCGACTCATAGAGTGGGTCCGCGAGCAAGGGGCGACCTCGATCAGTCTCTACGGCGTCTCCCTGGGTGCCTACACCGTCTCCCTGGTGGCCGGTATCGAAGAGGGCATCGATGCGGTGGTGGCCGGCATCCCGGTATCCGACTTCCCCGGGTTGTTCCACCGCCACAGCCCTCGCCATATCCGGGCCCGGTCGATCGAGCACAAGATCATGGGGGGCGCCGCCGAGAACGTCTACCGGGTCGTGTCCCCTCTGAGACTCGATCCGAACGTACCCAAGGATCGTCGATTCATTTTTGCAGGTTATGGCGACCGGTTGGCTCGTCCCGAGCAGGCACAGCGCCTCTGGGAACACTGGGACCGACCTCGAATCTCATGGTACGCGGGCAACCACGTCGGCTATCTCTGGTCCAAGCAGGTTTCCGATTTCTTGGTTGCATCCCTCCGCGAAAGTTCGATGACTGGTGCCGCCGAAGCCATCATGAGCTGAACCGTGGAAACGATGACGGGGCTGGATGCCAAGTTCCTCTACTCCGAGACCGCCACCGCCCACATGCACACGATCAAGGTGGCGGTGTCCAACGTGTCGGCCGTCGAGGGCGGATTCTCGTACGACACATTGACCGAGGTCCTCAAGCAGCTGCTCGTCCGACTTCCGCCCTTCCGCCGACGGATCGTTCCGGTGCCCGGAGGTCTCGGTCACCCGGTCTGGGTGGAGGATCCCGACTTCGACCTCCGCCGTCACATCAGTCGGCGGGTGCTCGACCATCCGGGCAGCGATCACCAGCTCGCCTCGGCCGTGGCTGCGTTCGCGAGTACGCCTCTGGCTCGGGACCGGCCGCTCTGGGAACTTCGGGTCCTCGAGGGTCTGTCGGGGACACGGATAGCAGTGGTGGTCAAGATCCACCATGCCGTGGCCGACGGGTCGGCCGCGGTCGCACTCCTCCGAAAGGCGGTCCAGGGCGTCAGCGTCGAACCGTCCACCGAGCCCATCGATGATCCATGGCGCCCCGAACCGATCCCGACGAGACGACAATTGCTCTCGCTGGCCGGACACGACCAGATCACACGCTGGAAGGGCCTGCCCCAGTTGGTGCGGCGGTCGGTGAGGCAGGCCCGCGCCTCCGAACTGCGCCGACGGAGTTTCGCGCCCAAACCACCCCTCCCGCTCCACCACATCCCCAGGACGTCGTTCAATGTTTCGATCACCTCCGAGCGGACCTTCGCCATGACCAGCATGCCGATGGACGAGCTCAGAGCCATCCAGCGAGCCGCCGGCACCACCCTCAACGACGTCTATGTCGCCGTGTGTGGAGGTGCCCTTCGGAGCTACCTCTCCGGCCGCGGGGAGCTGCCCGATCGCCCGCTGGTGGCCAGTGTCCCGGTGTCCACTGATCCGGACGTGGCCCGCATGGCGGGGAACCGGGTCGACTCTCTCTACGTATCCATCGGCACCGACATCGCCGACCCCCTCCGACGCCTCAGGCAGATCCATCAAGGGATGGAAGCGGCCAAGGAAGTACGGGGACTTCTCGGTCACGATCTCCTGGCCCAGCGGGCCGATTTCATCCCCCCGCAGATCTACCGCTCCACCGTGAGGATCTGGAGCCGCTCCCACATCGCCGATCGGGTGCACCCGCCCCTCAATGTGGTGTTGTCCAATGTGGCCGGACCACGGGACCGGATCTACTTCGGCCCCATCGAACTCGAAGCGCTCTACTCGGTGGGACCGATCCTCGAGGGGATCGGCCTGAACATCACCGCGTGGAGCTACGCGGGGGCGCTGGGCGTCTCCCTGCTTGCATGCCCGACGAGTGTCCCCGATCCCTGGTCGATCATCGACGCTCTGCACGAATCGCGGGTCCAGCTTCGGATGGCGGTCGATCGGGACATGGCGGTCGATCGGGACACGCCGATCGATCAGTGATCGCGATCCAAGGGGTCAGAAGTACCTCCCTCGCGGATCAGGCGTCGGAATAGAAGCTGAGCCGCTTGCGCAATCTCGCCGCGGTTCCCGGCCATTCAGCGTCGAGGATGGAGAACATCGCCGAGTCGCGATACCGGCCTTCCTCGCCGATGACCTGCGATGGTTGCCAGTTTCGCAAGATCCCCTCGAACTGGGCGCCGAGTCCTTCAATGGCGACTCTGGAGCGAACATTGCGGGCATCGGTCTTGAGGTCGACGCGGGCGACGGACCAGGTATCGAAGGCGTGTTCGAGCAACAAGAGCTTCGCCTCCGTGTTGATCCCGGAGCGCTGGGCGGATGCGCCCAACCAGGTCGACCCGATCTCGACGGCAAAGGGATCAGGCTTCTCGGGCCGGAACCGGATGCTCAGGTACGAAGTGCTCCCGACAGCCCGACCGTCGGCGATCCGTATCTGGGCAAAGGGAATCAGCTCGCCGCGGTCGGCCCGGCCGAGCTGCTCCGCAATGTACGTCTCGACATCCTCAAATCCACGGGGCACCCGGGTGAATCCGTAGGAACCGCGGTCGTCCTCGGCGGCGGCTGTCAAGTCTTCCGTGTGTTCCATCGACAACGGCTCGATCCGTACGAGGGTGCCGACCAGAATTGGAACTTCGAACTCAGGGCTCACGAATCCTCCTCACCGCTACAGAACCCGGTCACGCCACCGAAACCTCCGCCACGCTCACACGCTAGCGGTCGGTCCTTTTCGCACTCGTCGACCAGCCGGCGGTGGCCGCCTCGGCAAGAACGCACTCGGCCGGGGCCCTTCACCGACCCATGTGTCCCGAAGTAGCCTCATGTTGGTGGCCGTCGATGCGGATCGTGGAGCCAGGCGACGTCGGGCCACTGGGGCCTCCTAGCCATGGTCCCGAGGCGGGAGGTCCGCATCCGCCGGGTGTACGAGGAGGCGGGATCCGACGACGGTGCCCGGGTGCTGGTCGATCGCCTCTGGCCGCGCGGATTGTCCAAGGAGCGGGCCGGACTGGACGAGTGGTGCAAGGAAGTGGCCCCGTCCCCCGAACTGCGAAAGTGGTACGCCCATGTCCCCGAACGGTTCGCGGAGTTTGCCCGGCGGTACCGGGCCGAGCTCGGGGATCCGGAGCGGGCGGCCGCCCTCGATCACCTGTCTGCCCTGGCCGAACGGCGGACCCTCACCCTGCTCACCGCGACCAAGCGGCCCGAGATCAGCGAGGCGGCGGTGCTGGCCGAGGTAATCGGTGAGTGAACCGCCGCACGAGGTGGCCATCACCGACGGCATGATCCGGTTGGGGCAGTTCCTCAAATTGGCCGATCTGGTGGACAGCGGCTCGGACGCCAGGCAGCAGATCGCCGCCGGCGCGGTGCGGGTCAACGGAGAGGTGGAACTCCGGAGGGGTCGCCAGTTGCGCCAGGGGGATGTGGTGTCGATGGGAGGCGAATCGGCCCAGGTCGCCTGACCGGCCGGGAGGATTCAAGAATCCTGCACGTAGCCGCGCAGCACGGTATGCCCGGCGCCGTTACTGACCCACACATGGGTGATCTGATCGGCGGGCACCGCACAGGACAGGACGACCTGTACCTGGCCGGAGGATCCGGGGGTCCGGTAGCTCCCGGCCACCCACCAGGAGCCCGGCGATGACTCCATGGTCACCGTCCAGACCTGGCCGGCCTTCTGCCCCGACTCCTTGAAGGTGGCTTGGGTGCCCCACGCCTTAGGCGTCAGCACCACCGAGGCCTGGACTCCCGGAGTTCCGTTGAGCGCCACCGTCCGGCTGGGGGCGGGCGCCGGCTGGACGGCGACGACCACCAGCGCGATCGCCGCCACCGCGGCGGCGGCCCCTCCGGCCATGGCCCACCGGGTGGCCGACATCCGCACCCGTCGGCGCCGTTCCCACCGGGCCGACTCCAGGGGAATCGCCGGCTCCACGCCGTCATCGAGATGGCCGGGGTCAACCAGACTGAGGGCGGTCGCCACCCCGCCGAGCTCGGCGGTTTCAGCCCGACACGCCGGGCACTCCTCCAGGTGGGCGCGAAATTGTCTCTCCTCGTCAGGCGCGAGCCGACCGATGGCGTGCATCGCCTGGGCGCCACGCCACCTCTCGCACTCGGCATCGCTCATTCCGCCCACCCCATCTCCTCGAGCACCAGTTTCAGCGCCTTGAGTGCATAGAACAGCCGGCTGCGGACGGTGCCGTCGGGGATCCCGAGCTCCTCGGCCACACTCCGGCTCGGGCGCCCCCGGTAGTAGATCTCGATGAGCACCTGACGGTGTTCGTGCCGGAGCCGACGGATCGCCTCCTCGACCTGCCACGCCTGCATGGACCGCTCGATGCTGTCGTCGCGGTCTTCGGTGTCGGGCGGCAGCACCTCGGTCCGTCGGATGGCCCGGGATCTGGCCAGGTCGATGACCAGGCGTCGCTCGATGGCGAACAGCCAGGTGCGCATGGAACCGAGCGAAGGATCGAATCGGTCCCGATGCCGCCAGGCCCGCACGAACGTCTCCTGGGCGGCCTCTTCGGCCAGCTGGGCATCCCCGAGTGTCCGGCGGGCAAAGGCCACCAGCTCGCCACTGTGGGCGACGAAGGCAGCCCGGAGCTCGATCTCGTCAGTTGCCATACCTCTCGGCCCCGGGCGGCGGGGCCCCTTGGGAGAGAGGGTATCCCGGCTCACCGGCGGGGTCTGGCCCAACCCCGGGCGGAGATCCTCGGCCGTCGACGAGTCATTCACCTCGGGCTCACCGATCTCGCTCGGCTCGGGGTCGGGCGGCAACGGACGAGAGGAGCGCGGATCGAAAGGTCCGTACTAGTAGCCATAGCCCCCGCCGGAGGGTGCCTTGGTCGTCGCCGTCGGAGCCTGGGTGGTGGCGGTCGACGCCCCGGCGCCGGTCGAAGTCGAGTCCGACTTCACCGCGAACCAGGAGCCTTCGACCCCCTGACCCTTGGCGTCGGCCGGGCTCGTATCACCGGTAAACGTGTAGAGGGGCTCCTTGTCATAGGTGACCTGGACAGATCCGTCGGACCGGGTGACGGTGCCCAGACCGTCCACGCCTTTCCCGGCCACCGGGGTGGTGACCCCGGGGGGAAGCACCAGTGGCGGCCAGGCGGTGGCGCAGCCGCCGGTGCAGGTCGAGACCCCGGGTGTGTCCGAGGTGTAGTGGTACAACGTCATGCCCTGAGCGTTGATGAGTACGGACCCCACCGAGCTCTTCGACGCCACCGTGACCGTTGCCGTCCCTCCTGATCCGCTCGAACCCGCGGCGGTGGACGAGGTCGAGGCCGGGGTGGCCGAGCCTGACGAGCAACCGGCCGCAGCAGCCAGGGCGGCGAAGGCGCCGACCGCGAGGAGCTTGTGGGCCCCCGAGATCCGCGGGCGCCGGGGAAGTGAGAGAAATGCCATCGATGAGTCCCTTTCCAAGCTCGGTATGTGGGGATACGGTCGAATCGGGCCATGTGTTCACATCCGTCGATTCGTCCCGAGCCGAACCAGTCCTCCCGGCACCGCCCCCACCTCGACGAATGCCACAATGCAGTGGGAGGTCCCAATGATCATCGGCGTGCCCACTGAGCTGAAGGACGGCGAGTCCCGGGTGGCCATCACCCCGGCCGGGGTCCGGGAATTCACCGCGGCCGGGCACACCGTGCTGATCCAGGCCGGGGCCGGCGTCGGCTCATCCATCCGCGACGAGGAGTTCGTGGCCACCGGCGGGTCCGTCCTGGCCGATGCCGGCGACATCTGGTCCCGGTCCGACCTGGTGTTGAAGGTGAAAGAGCCGGTTCCGGAGGAGTACCCGCTCCTCGGCCTGAAGCGGGACCAGGTGCTCTTCACCTACCTGCACCTGGCCGCCTCCCGGGCCTGCACCGAAGCGCTGATGACGGCGGGCACCACCGCCATCGCCTACGAGACCGTCCAGCTCCCCGACGGCTCCCTCCCCCTGCTCACCCCCATGAGCGAGGTGGCCGGACGGATGGCCCCGCTGATGGGCGCCCATCATCTGATGAGCCCGGCCGGGGGACGGGGGGTGCTGGTGTGCGGCATTCCCGGGGTGCGTTCGGCCAAGATGGTCATCCTGGGGGCCGGGGTGGCGGGAATGGCCGCTGCCACCATCGCGGTCGGGATGCACTCCGACGTCTACATCCTCGACCGGAACCTCGACCGCCTCCGCCGGGTCGACCACCACTTCCGGGGCGCGCTGGAGACGGTGGCGTCGAGCGCCCATGCCATCGACGAGACCTGTATCGACGCCGACATCGTGATCGGCGCAGTGCTGGTGGTCGGGGCCAAGGCGCCGGTCCTGGTGTCCGACGCCCTGGTGGCTCAGATGCGCCCGGGGTCGGTGTTGGTCGACATCTCGGTGGACCAGGGAGGATGTTTCGAATCGACCCGACCCACCACCCACTCGGATCCGACCTTCACGGTTCACGGTTCGCTCTTCTACTGCGTGGCCAACATGCCCGGCGCGGTGCCCCACTCCTCGACCCACGCGATGGTCAACGCCACCCTGCCCTATGCACTCGCCATCGCCGACCACGGGTGGCGGGAGGCGGCCCGGGCCGACCCGGCGTTGGCGGAGGGGGTCAACGTGGTCGGCGGGCAGATTGTCTACCCGCCGGTGGCCGCCGCCCACAGCTTGGAGTGGTCGCCGCTCGGACCGCTCCTCTGATCGACTCCCGCGGCGCCGGTGGCCGACGGCCGCGAAGTCCAGACGAAGGGTGGTCGGAGATTTGGGGACGGACCCGCCGACCCCATAACCTGGGGAGGTTGTCCATCCACAGAGGGACCGGCCGAACAACCTGGGGGGTCCGCGTTGGCGTTGAACATCGGCTTGAGGAGGATGCAGCGTGCGGTCCGGGCTGCCCGGCTGGCCGGGCAGCGGGCCCCGTCGGTGATCATCGTCGGGGCCGGCATGTCCGGGCTCGGGACCGGCATCCAGCTGACGCGGGCCGGTGTCACCGACTTCACCATCATCGAGCAGTCGGACGGGGTGGGTGGGACATGGCGGGACAACACCTACCCGGGGAGCGGCTGCGACGTCCCCTCCCACCTGTACTCCTTCTCGTTCGCCTCCAAGACGGACTGGACCCGCCGCTTCGCCGAGCAACCGGAGATCCTCGACTACGCCGAGCAGTGCGTGGCCCGGCACGGACTGGCCGCCCATCTCCGTCTGGGCACCACCGTCGACGACGCCTCCTTCGACGAGGGATCCGGCCGCTGGCGGGTGTCGGTCACCTCCACCGACGGCCAGTCCGAGGTGCTGGAGGCCGACGCCGTCGTCTTCGCCTGCGGGCAGCTCAACCGTCCGTCCATCCCCGACCTCCCCGGGCTCGACAGCTTCGCCGGCCCCCGCTGGCACTCCGCCCGGTGGGACCACCGGGTCGACCTGGAGGGCAAGCGGGTGGCGGTGGTCGGCAGCGGGGCCAGCGCCATCCAGTTCGTCCCGCCGGTCGCCGCCCAAGCCGGGCACCTCACCATCTTCCAGCGCAGCACCAACTACGTGGTCCCCAAGCCGGACAAGGTCTACGGTCCCCGGCAGCGGTGGCTGCTCGACCATGTGCGGGCCTACGAACTGGCCTACCGGTGGCGGATCTACTGGTCACTGGAGGCCAAATGGCTGGCCTTCCGGAAGGACAGTTGGGCGGGCCGGTTCCTCCGGAAGCTGATCACCAAGGGCATCGTGACCCAGGTGGTCTCCGGTCGGATGCCGGCGGAATCGGTGGTCCCCGACTACCCGGTGGGGTGCAAGCGGCTGCTCATCTCCAACGACTGGTACCCGGCCATCCTGCGGCCGACCGTCGAGGTGGTCAACGAGCCCATCGAGCGGGTGGAGCCCGACGCGGTGGTGACCGCCGACGGGAGGCGGCATCCGGCCGACGTGCTGATCTTCGGGACCGGGTTCCACACCACCGATTTCCTGTCGGCCATTCCCGTCACCGGCCGGGGTGGTCGCACCCTGGCGTCGGCCTGGGCCGACGGGGCCCGGGCCTACCTGGGGATCTCGGTGGCCGGATTCCCCAACTGTTTTCTGCTCTACGGGCCCAACACCAACCTCGGGCACAACTCGATCCTCTTCATGGTCGAGCGCCAGCTCAACGTGGTGCTCCAGGCCCTGGCGGCCGACACCGAGGCCCGCACCGCCGGCGTCCCTTCCACCATCGAGGTCACCACCGGGGCCTACGAGCGGGAGGATGCCCGGGTCCAGCGGCTGATGTTGGGAACCACCTGGGTCAACTCCTGCCGCAGCTGGTACAAGACGGCGTCGGGACGGGTCACCAACAACTGGCCGACCTGGACGGTGCGCTACTGGCTCGACACCCTGCGGTTGCGGCCCGACGACCTGCCGGTGACCGCCCTCCCGGTGACCACCGCGGCGACCACCGGCGGCCCGGGCCGGACAACCGCTTCCACACCGGCGGCCGCGCCCGCGTCGGGCCTGGTTCGCCAGGCACCCACCTGACCAACCGCTCGCCCGGCGCCCCGACCGTCGGCACCCCGGTGCACCCACCGGCCGCGGCCGAACCGTCCCCGCATTGAACGTGCCGACCGCCCTCTCCCACGCCATCGCCCAGACCTGGCCGCCGTTCGTCCTCGTCGCCGGGCTGTTGCTGGTGGGGGTGGTCGCCGCCTCCGACCGGCTGTTCGAGGCGGCCGGCACCCTGGCCGCCCGGCTGCCCGGCGGTGGGCTGGTGCTGTTCACGTCGCTGATGGCCCTGGTGACGGTGGTGACGGTCATCCTCAACCTGGACACCTCGGTGGTGTTCCTCACCCCCATCCTGTTGCACGCCGCCCGCCGCCGGCGCCTGGGGGAGCCGGCCTTCCTCTACGGGGCGGTGTTCATGTCCAACTCCGCGTCCCTGCTCCTCCCCGGCTCGAATCTGACCAACCTGCTGGTTCTCCACGGTCGCGACGTGAGCGGGAGCTCGTTTGCCGCCGGCATGGCGCCCGGATGGGCGGCCGCGGTGGTGGTCACCTTCGGGGTGCTGGTGGTGTGGCGGCGAAAGGATCTGACCGCCCCACGGCGCGAGCCCATCGAGGCGGTGGTCCCCCGGTGGGGGGTGGGCATGGTCGGGGTGGCCGGGGCCACCGTGATCGTGCTGGTCGTCCCCAATCCGTCGGTCCCGGTGCTGGTCATCGGGCTGGCCATGGTGGTGGTGCAGCGGGCCAGCGGGAGGCTGTCCCTCCCGGTAGCCGCCCGATCGGTGAATCCCGCCCTGTTGGCCGGGCTGTTCGCGGTGGCGGTGGCCCTCGGGTACCTGGCCCGGGTGTGGGGCGCGCCGGGCCGGCTGATGGCGGCGGCCGGGCCGGTGGCCGCCTCCTGGATCGCCGCCGGATCCTCCTGCGTCGTCAACAACCTGCCGGCCGCGGTGCTGCTGTCCTCCCGATCGCCGCTGCATCCGAGGGCCCTCCTCATCGGCCTCGACCTGGGCCCGAACCTGGCGGTGACCGGGTCGCTGTCGGCGATCTTCTGGCTCCAGGTGGCCCGGCGGGAGGGAGCCACCCCCTCGGTGCGGACCTACAGCGCGGTGGGGATGGTGATGGTCCCGCTCACCATCATGGCCGCCCTGGCCGTCACCGGACTGGCCGGATCCGGGAACCTCTAGCCGGATCCCGAGCCCGATCCCGAGCCCGGCGCCGCGGCATTTCCGGGGCCGGGGGGCGATTCCGGCGACGGTGACTCTCTTGCTACCGTTGACGGCCATGGCCAGCAGCGGTCCACAAGGGCCCGCTACCGACCCCACCCGTCAGCCGCGACGCGGAATCACTCCCAACGAGGAGGGACTGCGCGCCCTCGGTTCGATGATCGAGGGGCGTCCGGATCCCGGGGCACCCACCGGGCCGGACCCTGAGGCGCTCGACGCCTCCAACGGCCGCGCCCGCAGGACCAAGACCAAAGCCAGGACCAGACGCACCGGCACCTTCGACGAGACCGGCTTGAAGCAGCTGGGCAAGGAGATCAAACACGGCCACAAACCCCCGTCCCACCGGGCGGCCAAACCGCCCAAGCGCTACAAGAAGACCAAGCGGGTACTGCTGGCCCTGGTCATTCTCATCGTGGCGGCGGCGGGATCCGTCGCCGGCTACGGCTACTACCTCAACCACGAGCTCCACCGGCTGGATGTGAAGGGCCTGACCGACTCCCCCACCACCGGGGCCGACGCCGGTACCGAGAACATCCTGATGGTGGGGTCCACCGACCGCTGCGCCCTCACCGTCCAGAATCCCGCCTACGGCTTGTGCTCCCAGGGGGTGAACGGGGTCAACAGTGATGTGGTGATGATCCTCCACCTCGACCCCAACAAGCACACCGTCTCCATCCTCTCCATCCCCCGTGACCTGTTCGTCCCCAACGCCCGCACCACCGGGGCCAACAAGATCGACGCCGCCCTCTTCCAGGGACCGAGCCAACTGGTCGCGGCCATCAACCAGGACTTCGGGATTCCCATCCAGCACTACGTGGTGCTCAATTTCGACACCTTCGCCAACGTGGTGAACGACTTGGGCGGGGTCAAGATGTACTTCCCGATGCCGGTGTTCGACGCCTACTCCGGCCTCCGGCAGCTCACCACCGGGTGCGTCCCCCTCGACGGTCTCCACGCCCTCCAGGTGGTGCGGGCCCGGCATCTCCAGTACCAGGGCCCCGGGGTCACCACCAACAATCCGAACTACTGGCCGTTCGAGAACTCGAGCGACCTGGCCCGGATCCGGCGCGACCACGAGTTCCTGCGGGTGCTGGCCACCGCCGTCTCCAAGAACGGCCTGTCCAACCCGATCACCGATACCCAGCTGGTCAACACGGTGGCCTCCCAGCTGTCGGTGGACTCCAAATTCTCGATCAGTGACATGATCAACCTGGTCCTCGACTTCCACGGGGTGAACGCGGCCTCCGCCCCCCAGTACACCCTGCCGGTGCAGGTCGACCAGACCGGTTCCTACACCTACAAGGGCGGCTCCTACGGCGACGTCGAGTTCCCGGCCGCCGCCCAGGACCAGCAGGTCATCCGCCAGTTCCTCGGGATCGACACCACCACCGATTCCATGCACGGCGGCAAGCTCCCCGCCCCCTCGTCGGTCACCGTCTCGGTGATGAACGGCTCGGGGGCCTACGACCAGGCCACCACCACCTCCGACGCCCTCGGCGCCCTCGGGTTCACCATGACCGGGGTCGGGGACGTCACCCCGGTGGCCACCCACTCGGAGACCGTCGTGTACTACGCCCAGATGACCCGGGCCGCCGAAGCCGCCGCCCAGGCGGTGGCGTCATCGATCTCCGGGGCGGTGATCATGGCCCTCGATCCGACCCAGGTCACCGACGGCGCCCAGGTGACGGTGGTCACCGGCACCCAGTTCACGGTGAACCCGCCGGCATCGTCGAGTCCGGCCACCACCGTCGGGACCGGGGCATCCACCGTCCCCGCTCCTACCACCACCAGCACCACCAGCGGCGCCTTCCAGCCCCCGTCGCCGGCGGTGACCCCGCTCCAGCCCTGGGATCCCCGCTCCTGTACCGCCAGTGGCGGCGAGGGCACCTGATCGCCCGCCGGTTTCCTGGATGCCCACCCCGGCCGGGAGCCACCTCAAATGTGGCCGTCGACCGGGCCTCGCCGGTAACGTCGGCCCGGGTCGGCAGCCAGTGGCGACCCACCGGAGGAGTGGGGGAATGATGACCAATGCCGAGACGGCCACCATCGACGGACGGGTCGAGCCCGGCTACGAGGGGGTGCGGGACGCCTTCGCCGCCAATTTCGTCGAGCGGGGGGACCAGGGGGCGGCCTTCTGTCTGTACAAGGACGGTGTCCCGGTGGTCGACCTGTGGGGAGGAACGGCCGACCGCCGAACCGGGCTGGCCTACGGCCCGGGCACCCTCCAGCTGGTGTTCTCGACCACCAAGGGCGCCACCGCGGTGTGCGCCAACCTCCTCATGGAGCGGGGACTCCTCGATCCGTCGGCCCCGGTGACCGAGTACTGGCCGGAGTTCGGGGCCGAGGGCAAGGCCGGCCTCCCGGTCGAGTGGTTGTTGACCCACCAGGCCGGGTTGCCCGCCGTCGACGTCACCCTCACCCTGCCCGAAGCGCTGGCCTGGGACCCGATGGTGGCCGCGCTGGCCGCCCAGAGACCGTTGTGGGAGCCGGGCACCGCCCACGGCTATCACGCCCTCACCTACGGATGGCTGGTGGGCGAGGTGGTCAGGCGCGTCACCGGCAAGAGCCTGGGCGCCTTCTTCGCCGAGGAAGTGGCGGGCCCGCTGGGTCTGGAGTTCTGGATCGGGCTCCCCGAGTCGGAGGAGGGCCGGGTGGCGCCCCTCAACATGTCGCTCGACCACATCGCCGACATGGCCCCCGAGGAGCTCGAGCGGATGACCACCAACTTCGGACCCGAGGGGCTGGGGACCCGGGCCCTCTTCCTGGGTGGCACCTTCGGCAGCTTCGACGATGGCAGCGGGCCGTTCAACACCCGCGAACTCCATGCCGCCGAGGTGCCGGCGGCCAACGGGATCACCACCGCCCGGTCGCTGGCCCGGATGTACGCCGGGCTGATCGGCGAGGTCGACGGGGTCCGGATCCTCACTCCGGGCACGGTGGACACCATGATCTCGCCCCGGACCTCCGGCCTCGACCTGGTGCTCGGGGCCGAGTCGATCTTCGGGCTGGGCATGATGTGTGACTCCCCGTTCTCGCCCTTCCTCGGCGCCGGGAGCTTCGGCCACTACGGCGCCGGTGGCTCGGTCGGCTTCGCCCATCCCGGCTCGGGGGTGGCCTTCGCCTACGTGATGAACCAGATGCGTCTGGGGCTGGCCGGTGATCCACGGACCGGCTCGCTGATCGCGGCGGTGCACGCCGCCCTGAGCTGAACTGCATCTTCTGCGCCCGGGCCATGGCGGACGGCGCCAACGCCGGCCGGGGGAAAGCCGCGTCGCGAAGGCGGAATAGAATCCCGTCCAGGTACTCTTACCGCCAGGGAAGAGTCAGGAGACACCAGTGACCCGGCAACGTGGTGGCGCCACACGCCGACGAGGCGAACAGCAACAACAGCCGCTCCCTTCCTCCCCGCAGGAGATCGGGAGAATGCTCCGAGAAACGAGGGAGCAACGCGGTCTCGACCTGGTCACCGTGCACGACCGGCTCGGTCGGCCCATCACCCAGCTCGAGGGGCTCGAGTCCGGCGACCTGCGCTCGATGCCCGACCAGGCGATGGCCCTGTCCACCCTCCGCCGCTACGCGGCCTTTCTGACCCTGGACGGCGACGCCCTGGCCCTTCAGCTGATGGAGGCCTGGTCGTCGGCTCCGCCCGCCAACGGTCGGCGGCGGATGCGGGACAACGGCGGGCTCACCGGGGTGATGGCCGCGGTCACCAGCGGGCCCGAGCATCTGCGGGCCTTCACCCAGACCGGGCAGGTCCCCCGGGTGGCCGGCTTCGCCACCTCCACCGCCGGCGCCGGTTCCGGGGCCTACGGCTACGGGGTGGCGGTGGGTCCCCCGACCGGCATGATCCCGGCCATCGCCGCCTCCGACTTCAAGGACGCCAAACGGGCCATGGCCCGGGCCCGGCGGCGGCGGCGGGCGGCCACCCCCCTGAAGGTGGCCACCTGGCTGGTGGCGGTGCTGGCGCTGGCCGCGGTGGCCGGCACCGTGATCCAGAGCGCGCAGCCCCAGTGGTTCGTCGAGTCGCACATCCTGCGGGTCACCGCCCCCGGCGGTGGGCCGCTCCCGCCGGCGCCCACCGCCGCGACCACGGCCCCGGCGCACCCCAAGGCCGACCCGGTCGTGCTCGCCACCACCGACGGATCGACCTTCGGCCAGTACACCGTGGCCAGCCAGCATTTCACGGTGAAACTGGCCGCCTCCGACGTCTGTTGGGTCCAGGTCATCGATGCGTCGTCGGCCACCCCCCAGCTGCAGGGGGACATGCAGGCGGGGCAGGAGCAGTCGTTCACCGCCAACAAGTCGATCACCGTGGAGGTGGGGAGCGCGGCGGTGGTGGTCGGCATCTTCATCAACGGCAAGGCGGTGTTCTTGAACACACCGGCCAACACCCCCTACACCTATACCTTCACCTCGACGACCTCGTAGGGACAACGCCGCCCGCCGGGCCCGGGTCCGCCGGTCCCTTCCCGGGACGGGCCGCTAGCGGGACTGTGCCCGAGAGAGACGTCCGGCCACGAACTCGCCGATCCCGGCCACGCTCAGGTCGGTCTCGGGGAGGATCACCCCGGGGAAGGCCTGGAACACGTGGATCATCTCGGGCCATACCGTGAGGGTGACCTGGTTGCCGGCCGCCGTGGCCCGTTCGGCCAGCCGGGTGGCATCGTCGAGGAGCACCTCGTTGGCCCCCACCTCGATCCGGAGGGGCGCAAGCCCGGACAGGTCGGCGGCGAACAGCGGCGAGGCCAGTTCGGCGCGGGGATCGGTCCCGGCCAGGTAGGCGTCGGCCAGATCGTCGAGGGCCTCCCGGCTGAGCATCGGGTCACTGTCGACCAGCCCCTGATAGGAGGGGGCCGACTGGGTGAGGTCGACCCAGGGCGACAGGCACACCGCCGCCGCCGGCTGGGGGATCCCTCTCGCCCGCAAGGCCAGCAGCAACGCCACGGTCAGGCCCCCACCGGCCGAGTCGCCGGCCACCGCCAGCCGCTCGGGTGGGATCCCGTCGGCCACCAACTGCCGGTAGGCGGCGACGGCATCGTCGACCGCGGCGGGAAACGGGTCCTCGGGCCCGAGCCGGTAGGCAAGGGTGACCACCGCGCAACCGGAGGCGATGCCGATGCGGGCGGCCAGATCCCGGTGGCTGTCGAGGGACCCCGAGCAGTAGCCGCCCCCGTGGAGGTAGAGCACCGCGGCGTCCCGGCCGACTCCATCCGGGGCCAACCATTCCGCCGGCCGCCCACCCAGCTCGGCGGTCTCGACCGACACCCCCACCGGTGGCGGCGCCCCCACCGAGGCGGCGTCCATGGCCGCCCGCTGCTGGTCGATGGGGCCGGTGAGCAGGCCGGCATCGGCCAGAAGTGTCTTCACGATGTCGATCCCGGGATGGCTCATGGCATCGGAGCGTACTGTGCAACCATGACCGATGACCGGCCCATCCCCGGTGGCGGGAAGGCCGCCGGCGGGTACCGGCTCCGGCTGGTGGCCTGGAACACCTTCCTCCTGCGCCCCCGGTTGATCCCCTGGGGGATGCCGTTGCCGGCGGTGGGCGAGATGGCGGCGCCGGCCGTGGCCGACCGGGCGGTGGCCATCGGCGAAGCCCTGGCCGGGGCCTATGAGGTGTCCGCCCTCTGTGAGGTGTTCGACCCGATCGAGCGCCGGTGGGTGCTCGGGGGCTGGGGGGACCGCCCCGGGTTCACCGCGGTGGCCGGGCCCGAGCGCACCTTCCCGCCAGGCGGCCCGGCGGCCTTCGCCTCCAGCGGCCTGTTGACGGTGGCCGACCGGGTGCCGGTGACCCGCACCGGGGAGCTCCGCTACGAGACCCGCGGCGACCGGCTCCACGACGCCGACGCCTGGTCGAACAAGGGGGTCCTCCTGGTGGAGGTCGACCCCCTGGGCGGGGCGGCCGGGAAGGTGGAGATCTACAGCACCCATCTCCTGTTCGGGACCGGGCTCCTCCCCGGCCGCCGGGCCGCCGACCCCGAACGCCGCCACCAGCTGCGGATGCAACAGGTTGACGAGTTGGTCGCCTTCGTGGAGGACGTCCACCGGCCGGAGAACCTGGTCGTGGTGGTCGGCGACTTCAACGTGCCCGCCCACGACGCCACCCAGGGCCTGCGCCCGGATCGGTGGCACCTCGACCTCGCCGCGAGGCTGGCCCGGTTGGGTCTGGTTGACGCCTGGGTGGCCCACGGGGTGGGACCGGGTGCCACCTACGGACGGGCCGAGGATGCCTTCGACGAGGAGGACCCCGACTGTCCCGGTCGGTTGGTGGACGATCTTGACGGGCCGGGGGCAGGGGCGGGGACGGGGACGGAGCGGGAGCGCATCGACTACATCTGGGTGCAGTCACCGTCACCCGACCATCGTCTGGACGTCGCGTTCGGGCGGCCCCGGCGACGGGCGTTTCCGCGGCCGACCGACGCCCCCGACCACGCCCGGCTCCCGCGGTTGTCCGACCACCTCGCCGTCGAGCTCGAGCTGATGGTGCGTTCCCGGCCCCGGTCACCCGTCGACCGCCGGCCGGTAGCATGACGCCGGTGACCGCTGGAGCGACGACCCGTCCGACCGACGACCCGCGGTCCGGAAAGCCGGCGGCCTCCACATTCGGGGACGTGACGGTGGAGATCGGTGACGACTTCGTGGCCACCGTCCGGATCCACCGCCCACCGAACAACTACTTCGATGTCGACCTCATCCGGTCGCTGGCCGACGCCTACCAGGCGCTCGACGCCGATGACGCCTGCCGGGCCATCGTGCTCGGCTCGGAGGGCAAGCATTTCTGCGCCGGCGCCAATTTCAGCAGCCGGCCGGCCGGGCCCGAGCCGGGCCTCGGCAGCGGCGGCGTCGACCAGCTGTACACCGAAGCCGCCCGGTTGTTCGACACCCGGACACCGGTGGTGGCCGCCGTCCAGGGCGCGGCCATTGGCGGGGGCCTCGGGTTGGCGTGTTCGGCCGACTTCCGGGTTGCCTCCCCCGAGACCCGGTTCGCGGCCAACTTCGCCCAGCTCGGCTTTCACCACGGCTTCGCCCTCACCGCCACCCTGCCCCCCATCATCGGCCAGCAGCGGAGCTGGGAGATGCTGTTCACCGGGCGCCGGGTCCCGGGCGAGGAGGCGGCCCGCATCGGCCTGTGCGACCAGTTGGTCGACACCGGGCAACTCGCCGCCGCCGCCCACACCTTTGCCGCCGAGATCGCCGCCGCCGGCCCGCTGGCCGTGGCCGCGATCCGCGAGACCATGCGGGGTGACCTGGCCGACCGGGTCCGGGCCGCCACGGCTCGGGAATCCGCCGAACAGGCCAAGCTGTTCCCCACCTCGGACTTCGCCGAAGGTGTCCGGGCCACCGCCGAGCGCCGCCCGCCCCGTTTCGAAGGTCGGTGACCGACCGGGCGGAGCCGTTCGACGCGGCCAGGGTCCGCCCCGAGGTGCGGAGCTGGATCGAGGCCAACTGGGATCCTGACCTCAGCCTGCTCGAATGGCGGACCCGGTTGGCCGACTCGGGGTGGGCGTGCCCGACCTGGCCCCGACAGTGGTGCGGACGCTCGCTCCCGGCCTCCGCCGTCGACCTGGTGTCCGACGAACTGGCCCGGGCCGGGGCGGTGGGCGGGCCCGACGGGGTCGGCATGCATCTGGCCGCCCCCACCCTTCTCGAGCACGGCTCCGACGATCTCAAGGATCGGCTCATCCGGCCGACGGTGACCGGGGAGATCACCTGGTGCCAGCTGTTCAGCGAGCCCGGGGCCGGCTCTGACCTGGCCGGTCTGACCACCCGGGCGGAGCCCGACGGCGACCAGTGGGTGGCCAACGGGCAGAAGGTGTGGAACACCTCGGCCCACCACGCCGACTTCGGGCTGCTGGTGGCCAGGACCGACTGGGACGTCCCCAAGCACCAGGGCATCACCTACTTCGTCATCCCCATGCACCAGCCCGGGGTCGAGGTGCGCCCGCTGCGGCAGATGAACGGCCACGCCTCCTTCAACGAGGTGTTCCTCGACGACGCCCGGATCCCGGGGGCCAACGTGGTCGGAGAGGTCGGCCACGGATGGACGGTGGCCCAGGCCACCCTGGCCCATGAACGCCGCTACACGGTGATGGGGTCGGCGGCCCACCTGCCCGAAAACGGCGGGCGGGCGGTGCGGGAGGCCGGGGCGGAGCGGGCCGTGGTCTACGAGCCCTACAAGTGGTACCCCCAGCGGGCCGGACGGGTCGACCTGGTGGTGGAACGGGCCATCGCCACCGGGACCAGCACCGATCCGGTGGTCCGCCAGGAGATCGCCCGGTTGGTGGCGCTGGCCAGGTCGGCCGGCTGGACGGCCCAGCGGGCCCGGGCCACCCGCGCCCTCGGTCGTCCCCCCGGCCCGGAGGGCTCGCTCGGGAAGCTGGCGGCCAGCCAGGTGGCCGGGGCCGCCTCCCGGGTCCACACCCGCATCGCCGGGGCGTCGGGCATGCTCACCGGCCCGGAGAGCGCACTGGGCGGGACCATCGCCGAGATCTTCGTGTCGGTTCCGGCGGTGTCGATCGCCGGCGGCACCGACGAAATCCAACGCAACATCCTGGGTGAACGGGTCCTCGGCCTCCCCCGGGAACCCGATCCCTCCCACCAGCTACCCTTCCGCGATGTTCCCAAGAACACGTTGGCCTGAATCGGTGCCTCCTCCGGCATCGCGCTGACCGTGGCCGCCCTCGACCGGGACGGGGTCACCATCCACTACCAGGCCCACGGGCCATCCACCGACCGGGCTCCGGTGTTGCTGACCCACGGGTACTCCTCGTCTACCTCGATGTGGGATCCCAACCTCGATGCCCTGGTGGCCCACCGGCAGGTGATCGTCTGGGACATCCGTGGCCATGGTCAGAGCGGCTCGCCGTCGAATCCGGAGCTCTATTCCGAGGCGGCCAGCGTGGACGACATGGGCGCGGTGCTCGATGCCTGCGGGGCCGACCGGGCGGTGGTGGGCGGGCTGTCACTCGGCGGGTACCTGTCGCTCGCCTTCCATCGGGCCCATCCCACCCGGGTCACCGGGTTGTTGCTGTTCGACACCGGTCCCGGGTTCAAGAACGACGCCGCCCGGTCCCGGTGGAACCGGTACGCCGAAGCCACCGCCGCCGGCTTCGAGCGGGAAGGTCTCGGCTCGCTGTCGGCCAGTCCCGAAGTCGGCACCGACCATCACGATCCGGCCGGGCTGGCGTTGGCCGCCCGGGGCATCCTCACCCAGCACGACGGCCGGATCATCGAGTCGCTCCCGACGGTGGCCGTGCCCACCCTGGTGCTGGTGGGCGCCGACGACACACCCTTCCTGGCCGCCGCCGACTACATGGCGGCCAAAATTCCCGGCGCGGTGCTGGTTGTCCTGCCCGAGGCCGGTCACGCCTCCAACATCGACCAGCCCGATGCCTTCAACCAGGAGGTCGACCGGTTCCTCGACCGCCCGGACGTTGTCTAAAGCCCGTGCTTCCCCGGCTAGACCCTTTACGATGAGCCGCAGCCACCTGGAGGTCCATCTTTGAACCGGCCCGATCGAGCCCGTATCGGCATTGCTGGAATAGCTGCGGCCGTGATCGCCGGCGGGGTGCTCTCCGGTTGCGGGACCGGGTCATCGCCGTCGTCGGCGTCGGCGTCGGCGCCCACCCTGCCGCCCGGGTCCATTTCGGCCAGCACCACCACCGACCAGTCGGTGGGGATGCCCAAGTCGTCGCTCGACCTGAAGGCGGTATCGCTGGGGACCAACGTCTACTCCACCACCATCACCGCGGTCGGGGCCGAGCACGTGTGCAGCCCGTTGACCGGTGCCCCGCCGGTCAAGACCCCACCGTGGGTTGACGTCGGGGCCGCCACCTGGAACATGACCACCAAGGCGGCGGTCGCCGGGGACGTCTCCTGGAACTCGAGCTTCAGCGTGACCCATGCCGGCTCCGACCTGGTGCTGCGGGGCAATGACCTGCCGCCCCGGTCGGGCACCTTTCCGGTCGACCCCGCCGATCCCGCCCACGCCTACAACCCCGACCTCAACCCGGTCAGCGCCCATGACTTCACCTTGAAGGTCCCCAACGACCCGACCCAGAACCCCACCCCCAGCTGCGTTCCGGGGAACGGGGCGGTCGGGGTCATGTCCAACGGGGTCATTCTCCTCGGCGGGTTGGACGCCAACGGGAACGACGCCGGGGCGTTGGAGACCCAGGACACCTGTCACGGGAGTCCCGGCCTCACCGGCTACCACTACGTCTCGCTCTCACCCTGCCTGCTGTCGGCGGCGGCCCGCACCACCGCCACCCAGGTGGGCTGGGCCCGGGACGGCTTCGGCATCTACGTGGAGTACGGGAGCAACGGCGACCTGCTCACCAACCAGGACCTCGACGCCTGCCACGGCCGGACCAGCCCGGTGCCCTGGCACGGCCGGACGGTCACCATCTACCACTACGACATGACGCTCGAGTATCCCTACGCGGTGGGCTGTTTCTCGGGCACGCCCAGCCCTCTCGGCGGATCCTGAGGATGAGGCTGTACCTCTGAGGCACTCCTGCGGCGGCTGGTAGGCGTTCCCACGACCTGCCGCGCGCAGGTACGGGCAACCGGGAGCATCTTGCGGTTGCCGGTTAGCGGCCGGGTCCCACCTCGGGCGATTGATCGAACCGGACCGGCGCCAGAGGGTGGGTGCACGGAGGCCCGTCGGACACCCACACCCGGGGGATGTCCGAGGCCGGTGACGGGTCGCACACCAACATCGACGAGCGGGTGCCGTAGAGCTCGGTGTGCACGCAGCAGGCGGAGATCCGGGTCTGGCGTTCGGCCATCTCGCTGGCGTCGACCGCCTCCAGCGGCATGACATGGTCGGCCACCATCGCCCCCAGGGCGGCGATCACCGGGTCGGCCGAGCCCGACCGGCAGTCCCCCAGCCGGTCTCTTACCCGATCCACCTTGGCGCTCGGATCACCGAGCGGCTTGTTCTCGAGGATGTGGACACCAGGCGGGAGGAGCCGGCTCTCCACCCTCCCGGGTCCGGTCATGTCCACGTAATGCAGCTCCCGGCGATCACCGACCAGCACCCAGCACGGATTGAACTCGCCGGGAGCGAACGCCGCCTGGAGCGCGTCGACGCCCGCCGCCGCCGACCGGTGGGCCGCCAGCAGCAGGGGAATCTCCCCCCGGGACCGTTTGGTCGGGTCGCGCTCGCCCTCGGTCGGCTTGTTGGTCAGCGCCGCCACCACCCCGTGCTGGTTCACCGCCATCCAGGTGCCACCGGCGAGCAGATCCCGACCGCCGAGGATCCTCGGCCCGGCGTCCCGCAACACCGTCATGGCCTCCGCGTCGCGGGCGTAGAACTCGTCGCGGTTGGCCGCCACCAGCAACGGCGCGTCATCGACGACGTTGGAGACGGCGATCAACAGGCACATCGAGGCCGACCGTTCATATCTTCCGCAACCGGGCCTGGCGGACCCGATGATCGCCGTCCTTTTCGAGAACCAGGTTGGCGCGTCCGGCGGTGGGGGCGATGTTCTCCCGCAGGTTCACCAGATTGATGTCGGCCCAGATGGTTCGGGCGATAGCGGTGACCTGATCGGTGGACATCTCGGCAAAGGCGTGGAAGTACGAATTCGGGTCGCGGAGCACGCTGTGGCGCAACTGGAGGAGCCGGTCGGTGAACCATCTCGCGATGTCGGCCTCGTCGGCGTCGACGTAGATGGAGAAATCGAAGAAATCCGAGGCGACCACCTGGTCGGGGGGGACATCGATGGTGCTGACCTGGAGGACGTTCAGCCCCTCGACGATCACCATCTCCGGGCCCTCGACGGTCTGGAACTCGCCGGGCACGATGTCGTAGGTCACGTGTGAGTAGACCGGGATCTTCACCTGGAAGGCGCCGGCTTTGACGGCCGACAGCACCTCGATCATCCGGCGCCGGTCGTAGCTCTCGGGAAATCCCTTCCGGTCCATGAGGCTCCGAGCCGCGAGCTCGGCGTTGGGGTAGAGGAATCCGTCGGTGGTGATCAATTCGACCGCTGGGTGACCAGGGCCGTCTTTGAGCACCGCCTGGAGGAGGCGGGCGGTGGTGCTCTTGCCCACGGCCACGCTGCCGGCCACCCCGATCACGAAAGGCGCGTCCCGGGTCGGCCTCCCCACATAGGCCTCGACCCGACGGCGGGCCTCACGTACCGACGACGAGTAGACGGCCAGCAATTGGGCGAGCGGGGCATAGACCTCCGCCACCTCGTCGACCGACGCCGGCTCGCCGGTGGCGGCCAGGGCGGCGACGTCAGTCGGCGACAGGCCGCTCTCGGCCGGTCGCCCGAGTGCGGTCCACTGGGCCCGGGTGAACACCTCGAAGGGGACATCCACCGGCTGAGTCGCCACGAGATCCTCCAGAGTGATCGGCGGTTTCGCCCGTCGGGACGGTGAGGCATCGT
>Ga0307374_10000974_pt1 | contig 53776 bp, 56 predicted proteins | sample OX3MG_FD_202532 | JGI IMG/M metagenome (GOLD analysis project Ga0307374, IMG submission 202532) | Soil microbial communities from Risofladan, Vaasa, Finland - OX-3 | ecosystem: Environmental > Terrestrial > Soil > Coastal area > Acid sulfate soil | place: Finland: Risofladan, Vaasa | collected...
CTTTTGTCAAGGCCTCGTGGCAGACGGGCAGGACGGCGAGGAGGGCGATGAGAGGCCGGCGAGGAGAGGCTCCTCAGCCGGGTCGGACGCGTCGCATGGCCGAGGGCTTCGTCCACCAACGGCCGCTGAAGCGCCAGGCCGGGACGCCGCCGTCGACGTCGGCGGTCGGCACCACCGGTCGGGGCCAGGCTTCCTCGACGGCGGCGACGATGGCGGCGAGGACGGCCGGCTCGGGTGCCGGGCGGACAGCCACCACTTCGGTGCGGTGGTGCACCGGCGGGCCCGTCGGATCGGTCACAGGGGGACGTTGCCGTGCTTGCGCTTGGGCAGTTCCTCGCGCTTGGAGGCGAGAAGGCGGAGGCTGCGGACGAGGACGCGCCGGGTCTCGGAGGGATCGATGACGTCGTCGACGTAGCCGCGTTCCGCCGCGATGTACGGGTTGGCGTAACGCTCGGTGTACTCCTCCACCAGCTCGGCCCGGCGCGCCGCGGAATCGGCGGCTTCGGCCAGTTCCCGGCGGTAGACGATCTCGACCGCGCCCTGGGGACCCATGACGGCCAGTTCGGCACTGGGCCAGGCGAAGGCCAGGTCGGCGCCGATGGATTTGGAGTTCATGACGACGTAGGCACCGCCGTAGGCCTTGCGGGTGATGACCTGGATGCGGGGGACGGTGGCCTCGCAGTAGGCGTAGAGAAGCTTGGCCCCGTGGCGGATGATGCCACCGTACTCCTGGTCGGTGCCGGGCATGAAGCCGGGGACGTCGACGAAGGTGACGAGTGGGATGTTGAAGGCGTCACAGGTCCGGACGAAGCGGGCCGCCTTCTCCGACGAGTCGATGTCGAGGACGCCGGCCAGGACGGCGGGCTGGTTGCCCACGATACCCACGGCGCGACCGTCGATCCGGGCGAAGCCACAGGTGATGTTCATGGCCCAGTGGGGGTGGACCTCGAAGTAGTCCTCGCCGTCGACGACGGCGGTGATGATCTTCTTCATGTCGTAGGGCTGGGTGGCCGACGGCGGCATCAGATCGACGAGCTCGGGGGTGCCCCGGTCGGGGTCGTCGCCGACGTCGACGACCGGGGTCTCCTCCAGATTGTTCGACGGAAGGAACGAGAGGAGGTAGCGGACTTGGTCGAGACAGTCCTTCTCGTCGGGGGCGACGAAGGTGGCCACGCCGGACTTGGTGGCGTGGGACATGGCCCCGCCGAGCTCCTCCAGGGTGACGTCCTCGCCGGTGACCGTCTTCACCACGTCGGGACCGGTGATGAACATGTGGCTGGTGCCGTTGACCATGAAGATGAAGTCGGTCATGGCCGGGGAGTAGACGGCGCCGCCGGCGCAGGGGCCCATGATCACGGAGATCTGGGGGATAACCCCGGAGGCGGCGACGTTGCGGTGGAAGATCTGGCCGTAGGAGTGCAGCGACACCACGCCTTCTTGGATACGGGCCCCGGCCCCGTCGTTGAGGCCGATCATGGGGACACCGATGGACTCGGCCAGGTCCATGATCTTGTGGATCTTCTCGGCGAAGACCTCGCCCAGTGCCCCGCCGTAGACGGTGAAGTCCTGGGAGAAGACGCAGACCCGGCGGCCGTCGATGGCACCGAAGCCGGTGATGACGCCGTCGGTGTAGGGCCGGCTCTCCTCCAGGCCCATGCCGTGGGCCCGGTGCCGGGCCAGCATGTCGAGCTCCTGGAACGAGCCCTCGTCGAGCAGGTACTCGATCCGTTCGCGGGCCGTCATCTTGCCCTTGGAGTGCTGGCGCTCCACGGCCCGGGGGGAGCCGGCGTGCAGGGCCTCGTCCTTGCGGGACTTGAGGTCGGCCAGGCGTTGGGACATGGGGTGTTCCATGGACGCCGAGGCTACCAACGTCGCTCGCGGGCCCGATACCGCCGCAGTCGGTTGACGATTACGCCAGGACTACTCCTGGACCAGCTCGATGAGGGTGCCGAGACCGCCCTTCGGATGGATGAAGGCCACCGTGGTGCCCCGCGAGCCGGGACGGGGCTTCTCGTCGATGACCTTGCCGCCGCTGTCGATGACCCGTTGGAGAGCGGCCGCGCAGTCGGTGACCCGGTAGCCGACGTGGTGGAGGCCTTCGCCCTTGCTCTCCAGGAACTTGGCCACCGGCGAGTCGGGGTGGGTGGGGCTGACGAGCTGGACGTAGGAGCCGCCCACCTTGAGAAGCGCCTCCTCGACGCCGTCGGAGTCGATCGTTTCGCGGTGGGTGACGCCGACGCCGAAAGTGACGCGGTAGTGCTCGGCGGCGGCGTCGAGGTCGTGAACGGCGATGGCCACGTGGTCGATGGCGGTCAGCATGTCGGTGAGACCGGTGGAAGGAGCCGGACCCCCGTCACCGGCCGAGACCGCCTCACCGCCGGAGGCGGCGCTCATGCCCCGTGCTTCCGGAACAAGGTGATGCGGTCCTCGCCCAGGCGGGCCCGGAGCTCGGGGTCGTCGATGCCCAGGCCCTCGGCCGGAGCGAGGCAGAGGACGCCGATCTTGCCCTCGTGGAGATTGTGGTGGACCTGGTAGGCGGCCTCGCCCACGTCTTCCAAGGGGTAGACGGCGGAGAGCGGAGGGACGACCTTGCCCTTGCAGATGAGCTGGTTGGCGTCCCAGGCCTCACGGTAGTTGGCGAAGTGGGAACCCTTGATGGTCTTCAACTTCATCCAGAGATGGCGGTTGTCGTACTCGATCATGTAGCCCGAGGTGGCCGCGCAGGTGACGATGGTGCCGGCCCGCTTGCAGGCGAAGACCGAGGCCCCCATGGTCTGGCGGCCGGGATGTTCGAAGACGATGTCGGGGTCGTCGCCCACCAGGGCGCGGATGTCCTTGCCCAGGCGGCGCCACTCGGACTCGTCCTGGGTGTGCTCGTCGCTCCAGAAGCGGTAGCCGGCCGCCTTGCGGTCGATGACCGCTTCCACCCCGAGGTCGTGGAGGAGAGCCACCTTGTCCGGTGAGGAGACGACGCCGACGGGGGTGCCGCCGCCGTTCAGGATGTGCTGGACGGCGTAGGAACCGAGGCCACCGGAGGCACCCCAGACGAGGACGGTGTCGCCCTGGGCCATCTCGGCTCCGTTGCGGGAGACGAGCATGCGGTAGGCCGTCGAGTTGCAGAGGGCGTTGATGGCCGTCTCTTCCCAACTGAGGTGGGTGGCCTTGGGCATGAGCTGGTTGGCCTTGACCACGGCCAGGTCGGCCAGGCCGCCGAAGTTGGTCTCGAAGCCCCAGATGCGCTCGTTGGCCGCCAGCATGGAGTCGTCGTGGGCCGAGGGGTCCTGGTCGTCGACGTAGTTGCAGTGGACGACGACCTTGTCGCCGGGGGAGAAATTGCGGACCAGGGAGCCGACCCGGAGGACCACCCCTGAGGCGTCGGAGCCGACCACGTGGTGGTCCAGGGCGTGGCGGGCCCCCCAGCTCGATTCGCGGGCCAGGCGGTCGAGGAAGCCGAAGGTGGGAAGGGGTTCGAAGATCGAGGTCCAGACGGTGTTGAAGTTGATGGACGAGGCCATGACGGCCACGTAGGCCTCGTCGGGGGCGAGCTCGGGGACGGGGACCTCCGAGACGTGGAGGGACTTCCGGGGGTCCTTCTCGACGGAGTCGAGCCCGGCGAACATGTCGACCTCGTCGCGTCGGACGTAGGCGGCCCGGTAGGTGGCGGGGAGGGGCAGGGCGGCCAGCTCGTCCCCGGTGGCACCGGCCAGGATGGCGTCTCGGATGGCTTGCATAGGCGAGCACGATACCTCCGGCGGCGGCCGGTTACCCATGGGTCACTCCGGCTCGACGGACCGAGGGGGTCGGCCCCTAGAATGAGCGGGACCAGGCGGCCCGGACGTGGTCGTCGACCTTTTTTCGGAGGTTCTCATGCCCGGATCCGTCATCCTCGGGGGCGCCCGCACCCCCATCGGCAAGCTGTCCGGCGCCCTGGCCGGATTCAGTGCCATGGAGCTGGGCGGGTTCGCCATCGCCGCCGCCCTCGAGCGCAGCGGGGTGACGGCCGACCAGGTCGATTACGTCTTCATGGGCCAGGTGCTCCAGGCCGGGCAGGGGCAGATCACGGCCCGGCAGGCGGCGGTGAACGGCGGGATCTCGATGTCGGTGCCCGCCACCACCATCAACAAGGTCTGTCTCTCGGGGCTGAACAGCATCTTCCTGGCCGATCTTCTGATCCAGGCCGGTGCGGCCGACGTCGTGGTGGCCGGGGGGATGGAGTCGATGACCAGGGCCCCCTATCTGCTGCCCGGCGCCCGGGCCGGCTACCGGCTCGGTGACGGGGAGCTGGTCGACTCGATGATGTACGACGGGCTCTACTGCCAGTTCGACCACTGCGCCATGGGGCTCGGGACCGAGCGGTACAACGCGGTGGCCGGGATCAGCCGGGAGGCGCAGGACGCCTTCGCCGCTCTGTCGCACGAGCGGGCGGCGGCGGCCATCAAGGACGGGCGGTTCGCCGAAGAGATCGTGAACGTGTCCGTGCCCCAGCGTAAAGGCGACCCCATCGTGGTCGACACCGACGAGGGGGTCCGGCCCGGCACCACGGCCGAGTCTCTCGGGGGCCTGAAGCCTGCCTTCGACAAGGCGGGGACGGTGACGGCCGGGAACGCCAGCCAGATCTCCGACGGCGGCGCCGCTGTGATCGTGACCTCACGGGCCACGGCCGACGCCCTCGGTGTGACCCCGCTGGGCGAGGTGCTCGGCTACGGGCAGGTGGCCGGGCCCGACGCCTCCCTGCTGGTGCAGCCGGCCAACGCCATCAAGAAGGGGCTGGCCCAGGCCGGGAAGACGGTCGGCGAGGTCGACCTGTTCGAGATCAACGAGGCCTTCGCCGTGGTGGGCCTGGCCTCCATGGCCGACCTGGGGATCAGCGACGAGGTGACCAACGTGAACGGCGGGGCCATCGCCCTCGGCCACCCCATCGGGATGTCGGGCACCCGGCTGGCGTTGACCGCACTGTACGAGCTGAAGCGGCGCGGCGGTGGGGCGGCGGCGGTCAGCCTGTGTGGCGGCGGCGGGCAGGGCGACGCCCTCGTCGTGCGCAGCATGACCTGAGGGACTGGCTCGACCTGAGGGACTGGCTCGACCTGAGGGACTGGCTCGACCTGAGGGACTGGCTCGACCTGAGGGACTGGCTCGACCTGAGGGGTCCGGGCTGCCGCGGTCCCGGGCGGTCATGACACAGCCCGGTACTATCAATGCGACCCATGATCGAACGATGACCGGTCGCCGGAAGCCCACGTCCACCTCCGCCTTCGGCGTGGGGCGGCGCGAGAGCCACGACGCCAGCGGGTTCTACGAACGGTTCACGGCCCCCGTGTTGAGCGGCGACGAGAATGTCGTGCGGTCTCCTATCGGGGAGAAGCCGATCCTGGGCGACGCCCGGCAGATGGACGAGGTGGAGGACGGCTCCGTCGCCCTGGTGGTGACGTCGCCGCCCTACTTCGCCGGCAAGGAGTACGAGGAGGCCCTGGGCGAAGGGCACGTGCCGGCCAGCTACTTCGAATACCTGGCCATGCTCGAGGCAGTGTTCGCCGAGGCGGTGCGGACGCTCGAGGCCGGCGGACGGATAGCGGTGAACGTGGCCAATCTGGGACGGAAGCCCTACCGGTCGCTGTCGGCCGACGTGATCGGGATCCTGCAGGACCGGCTCGGGCTGCTGCTGCGGGGCGAGGTGATCTGGCTGAAGGCCCGGGGGGCGAGCGGGTCGTGCGCCTGGGGATCGTTCCAGAGCCCGGCCAACCCGGTGCTGCGCGACGTGACCGAACGGGTGGTGATCGCCAGCAAGGGCCGGTTCGACAGGGCTCTGACGCGGCCGCGCCGGGCGGCGGCGGGGCTGCCGTCGGAGATCTCGGTGTCGAAGGACGAGTTCATCGAGGCGACGACCGACGTCTGGGAGATCGGCGCCGAGCGGGCCACCCGGGTGGGACATCCCGCTCCCTTCCCGGTGGAGCTGCCGCAGCGGCTGATCGAGCTCTACACCTACCGCGACGACCTGGTGCTCGACCCGTTCATGGGATCGGGGACGACGGGGGTGGCGGCCGTGCGGACAGGGCGGCGGTTCGTGGGCTACGACACCGAGTCGGCCTACGTGGAGATCGCCGAAGAGAGGATCCGGGCCGAGAAGGACCTGCGGATGGCCGATGCGGCGCCGGCCGACGCTCCGCGCCAGGGCGGGCGGCGTCGCACGGCGGCCGCGCCACGGGCCGAGATGGCCGATGGCGGTGAGGTGGTGGCCCGGGCCAAGAGCGAAGGGCGCAAGGCGCGGGAGCTGGCCAAGGACCTGCTCGAGCACTGCGGCTTCGCCGAGGTGACGGCCGACGTGCGGGTGGGCAACGGCGTCGAGGTCAGTTTTTCGGCCGTGGACGGAAGCGGACAGACGTGGTACTTCGACGTCTCGGGGGCGTTCACGAGCACGCGGGCCGGGCTGCGACGGGCCGACGCCTTGTGGAAGGCACTCGGGAAGGCGGCCGTGGTGCAGGCCACGGGCCACGGCGCTCCCTTCGTTCTGATGACGACCGACGCCCCGACGGCCGGGAGCACGGGCGACCAGGCCCTGAAGGCGCTGACCGGCAGCGGCCGGTCGAAGAACGGTAGCGCCGTCTTCGACGTGATCGAGTTGGAGTCGTCGGAGTGTCGTGACCGTCTGCGCGCCTACGCGGCGAAGGGTCGGCGCGACAGACGATGAGGCATCGTGCCCGATGACCGGACCACGGTCACCGAACTGGCCACCGCCCTGGGCATGTTCCCCTACCCCGACGTGCGGGCGGCGCTGGCGGCGCGCCCAGGGGCGCTGACGGTTTCCGAGGCCACCTGGAGCCGGTTGAGCGAGCTCTACACGAGCGGACGTTTGGCCGAGGAATTCGGCAGCGCCTTCGCCAACGGCCGGGCTTTCCTGGAGGCGCCCGACGCTCTCGACGGGCGGAAGCCCCGGCTGGTCGAGTGGACCGGGGGACGGCGGCCACCGGGCGACGAGGTCGCTCCCGTCGACCTGCGGATCGATCACGTCTATCTGGTCAGTTGCAAGTACCTGTCCCGGAACATCGCCAATCCGTCACCGGCCCGGCTTTTCGAGGGGCTGCTGGCCACCACCGGAGACTGGGAGCAGACCGACTGGTACCGGCGGACGGCGGGCGACGAGTATCGGGCGCTGTACGAGGCGTGCCGGAAGGCCACCGGTCTCGACGATCTCCCCGACGATCCCGGTTCGATGACCGCCGTCGAACGGCGCCGGCTGCGGGTGGCTCTGCCCGGGCGGTCGTATCCGGCCGAGGCGCAGGACCTCTACGGGGCGCTGTGCCGGAGGGTGAGCGACGAGTCGGCCGAGCGCTGGGCGGCGAATGTGGTCCGGCAACGGGCCCAGGAGCGACAGGCATGGAGGCTGCTGCGGATCGGCAACGCCACGTATTTCCTGCTGGGCGCCGACGCCAAGCGGCCGCTGCGGCTGCGGGTGGCCAGCCCCTGGGACTGGCGCCAGGCCTACGAGTTCCTCGACCTCGAGATTCGGCCCGCCCGGGCCGGACAACCCCAGGTGGACTGGTCGGTGATCTACCGCGAACGGGCCACGGGACGCCGGCGGGTGGTGGAGGGTCACGTCGAGGTGCGGTGGAGCCACGGACGGTTCGCCCAGCCTCCGGAGGCGAAGGTCTACCTCGACACCCCCACCGACGAGGTCCCGGGCTACTTCGCCCTCGACGAGGCGCCCGACCAACGGCAGCTCTGGGACCGATGAGACCTGGGGCCGCAGGAGCCGGTCAGGCCTCGACCTGACGGCGTCCCTCGAGGGCGCGGCCGAGAGTCAGTTCGTCGGCGTACTCGAGATCGCCACCGACGGGGAGGCCGCTGGCGATACGGGTGACCGAGAGGTTCATCGGCTTCAAGAGCCGGGCCAGGTACATGGCCGTGGCTTCGCCCTCGAGATTGGGATTGGTGCAGAGGATGATCTCCGTGACGCCCTCGTCCTCCAGCCGGGCCAGGAGCTCCTTCACGCGGAGCTGGTCAGGGCCGACCCCCTCGATGGGATTGAGCGATCCGTGGAGGACGTGGTAACGGCCGCGGAACTCCTGGGTCCTCTCCACGGCGACGATGTCGCGGGGATCTTCGACCACACAGAGCAGCGCCGCGTCGCGGCGGGGATCGGTACAGATGGTGCAGAGATCTCCTTCGGCCACGTTGAAGCAACGCGGGCAGAGGGTGGTGTGCTCCTTGACGGCGATGATGGCGTCGGACAACCGGACGGCGTCCTCGGGCGCGATCTTCAGGATGTGGAAAGCCAGACGCTGGGCCGACTTGGGACCGATGCCCGGGAGGCGACCGAGCTCGTCGACGAGGGACTGGAGCGACACCGTGTACACCGACCTCTAGACCTCCTCGGCGCCGGGGAAGGCCTGCTTCAACCTCTCCTCGGGCGTGAGCCCGGCGCCGGCCAATTCGGTCTCGGACGCCAGGACGACCGGATCGAGCAGATCCGGTTGGACCTCGTCGGGCTCATCGACTGTCGGTGCCGGCGGAGCCCCAGCACGGGTGCCGGCCGAGCGGCTCGCCGGAGGCGGCGCGCCGTCGGTGTCGGCCTCGTCGTCGACGACCAGACGGAGCGGGACGGCGACACCGAAGTATCCACCGAGCGCCGTCTCGACATCGATGCGGACTTCTTCGCAATAGGAGCGATGGGTCTCGTTGGGGAGGGCGAAGACGGCGGTGCCGGCGTCGACGGCGATGAAGCGGCCGACGCGGAAGCGGGCCCGGGCCCGGTTGGGCAACGAGGCCAGCAGGCTGTCACCCCACAGCTCGACCAGGGTGTCGCGCGACACCTCTTTGGGGGCCGAGGATCGGGTGGCCGTGGCCGATGGAGACGGGGCTTTGGAGTCGGTGGATGGGGCAGCGACGGCGGACAGCGGGGGCGGGTCGGTTCTGCCCGTTGGCTTTCGGCCCGGCGACTGGCGCTTGAGCGCCCCCAGGGTGCGGCGAGCCAGCTCCGGACCGGTGACCTCGGACTCGTCGGACGGCGTCTCGGCCCCGGCCGGAGGTGCCGCCGGGTCGGGCGACGGGTCCGAGGCCGCTGCGTCGTGGGCGGCGGGGCGGGGCGGGGCCGACGACGCTTTCTCGGTGGGGCGGGCGGGGACCGACGACGCCTTCTCGGTGGGTCGGGGAGGATCGACCGGGCCGCCGTCGCCGAGGGAGCGCTCGAGACGTTCGATCCGTTCGAGCAGCGCGGCCGGGGAGTCGTCGGCCTCGGGATGGGTCAGGCGGATGAGGACCACTTCGAGATGGACCCGGGGATCGGGCGCTTCTCGCATGTCGACCTGGGCCTTGCCCAGGACCTCCATGTGGCGGACGACGGCGGCCAGGCCCATCTTCTTGGCCAGGTCCTCCACCTGGGGCCGCTCGGTGCCGGGCAGGGCGACGAGATCAGGGGCCACGGAGACGAGGTAGGCCTGACGGAGATGGTCGGCCAGGGCACCGGCGAGGCGGGCCATGTCGTGACCGGCCTCGGACGCCTGGGCCACGCAGACGAGGGCGGCGCCGGGGTCGCGCTCAGCCAGGGCGTCGGCCAGGGCACCGAGCATATCGAGCTCGTCGTCGACGGCCCCTCCGGCCGCCACCTGGTCGAGGGCCGACAAGGCGTCGCGGGCCGAGCCGCGGCCGCGGCGGACCGCCGCGTCGACAGAGTCGTCGCCCACCTCGAGGCCGGCCTCGTCGCGGATCTGGCGGAGCAGGGCGACCAGGACGTCGGGCCCGAGAAGGCGGAACTCGAAGTGCTGGGTGCGGCTGCGAATGGTGGGGAGCACCTTCTGGGCCTCGGTGGTGGCCAGGACGAAGACGACATGACCCGGCGGCTCCTCGAGGGTCTTGAGCAGGGCGTTGGAGGCGGCCGTCGAGAGCATGTGGACTTCGTCGACGATGTAGACCTTCCAGCGGCCCGGTGTGCCCAGAGCGGCATGGGAGACGAGCTCGCGCATGGCGTCGACACCGTTGTTGGACGCGGCGTCGAGCTCGTGGACGTCGAGCGAGGTTCCCCGGGCTATCTCGACGCAGGAATCGCAGACCCCGCAGGGCTCTCCCCCGGCGGGGGCGGCGCAGTTGAGGGCCTTGGCCAGGATGCGGGCCGTCGAGGTCTTCCCCGTGCCCCGCGGGCCGCTGAACAGGTAGGCATGGCCGACCCGGTCGTCACGGACGGCGTTGCGCAGAGCCAGGCTGATGTGCTCCTGGCCGAGGACGTCCGCGAAGCGTTGCGGGCGGAAGCGCCGGTAGAGCGACTGGTACGGAGTCGATGCAATGTCGCCTTCGGGGGCCACCGCCGCAGCCTACCGGTGGGGGGTGGGGCCGAAAGCGGGGCCGAAAGACCGGCCCCGGCCCGGGTTCGGTGTTCGGTGCGACGGCCAGGTTTGCTACGGCACACGGACGGCGCCGCTGAGAGCTGCTGCCTTCCGGCCCTGACTCGGTTCACGGGCGCCCGTTGCGCAGGACCCGGCCGCCGCACGGAGCACCGAGCGGTCCGGCCGAGACGATAGCCTCCCTGCTGCTGCGGGCGGGCAGCCTCGGAGGAGTGCGAGAGCGGCCGAATCGGCACGATTGGAAATCGTGTGTGGGGAAACTCACCGTGGGTTCAAATCCCACCTCCTCCGCCGCAGGGCCGACGGTGGGGCAGGGGGGCGCCTGCCTGCCGTCTGTCCTACCGTGGCGCGGATGGACGAAACGCTGTCGCCGGAGGCCGACACCCAGGCCATGCGGATGGCCCTGGTCGAGGCCGAGGCGGCCGAGGTCCACCACGACGTCCCCGTGGGAGCCGTGGCCATGGTCGACGGCCGGATGATCGCATCGCGTCACAACGAGAGGGAGCTGCGACAGGATCCGACGGCCCACGCCGAGATCCTGGCCCTGCGTGACGCGGCGGAGGTGCTCGGGACGTGGCGGCTGTCGGCGGTGACCTTGGTGGTGACGCTCGAGCCGTGCTCGATGTGCGCCGGCGCACTGGTCGCCGGTCGGGTGGGCCGGCTCGTCTTCGGAGCGACCGATCCGAAGGCTGGTGCCTGCGGATCTCTCTATCAGCTCTGCGGTGATCCCCGGTTGAACCACGAATTGCCGGTGACGGCCGGGGTTCTGGCCGACGATGCCCGGCTGCTGCTGACAACGTTCTTTTCTGAGCGTCGCTGACGCCTGACCTACGGCACGACGACAGGCGTGGAGTCCCGCATCCCCTGGATACCCGAGGATCTTTCGGGGTATCCTGCGCCGGCAAGGGTGACACCGGTTCAAGCCGTGTCACCACCGACCTCGCCCCGGACCCCGGCGACGCCTACGAAATGGATGGCGTCATGACCCCGGTGCCCTCGCCTTCACCCGCTCCCCTTCTCTTCGACGTTGCCGACGACCGAGGCATCAGCTCTCTTCAGAGCCTTCCCCTTCGGACGGAGACGGGTGAGCGGAAGTCATCGGCGTCGGGTGCCACAGGCGGCGGCCTCGGCCGGGTCGGAGGTGCCGGACGACGGGCGATGCCCTCCGCCGACCCGCTCGAGGGCATCCTCGTGCAGATCGACAGGGCGAGACTGCTGATCCGGACGTGCTGCGCGGGCGCAAGGCCGGCGCTCGTGAACGAGCTCGATACAGTGGCCGACGATCTGGAGACGGCCATCCGTCGGTTCGAAAACGCTGTTCTCGCCCGCGGCCGGACGTTCACCGCCAACGAGTCCCCGACTCTGCCCCTTGTCCATCAGGCGTGGTCCGAGGTCGAACGCCGGTGGATAACCATGACCTTCCACGAACACCAGGCCTGGCTGGCCCGACCCGATCGTGATCCCAGTGACTTCGCCTTACAGGGAGACGGCGCTCTGATGGGCCCCGGCGGCTGAACCGTCGCACAGGGCTCCGAGCCCCGTCGAACCCCCTGTGGCGGTCGAAAGCACCGAGGGCGCGCCCGATCCTGGGGCATCTCGGGCCCCGGCTCGAGCGCTGGGCGGCCTCTCAGGGTGCCTGTAGGATTGGCGGTTCGTGTGAACACGAACGTCACCTGGAGGAGTGCGAGAGCGGACGAATCGGACGGTCTCGAAATGCGGAATCCGACGTCGTATGGGACGACAGGAAACGGCAAAAGTCGCTTTGACCGGCAGTGATGCCCACGCCCCACGACTCCAGTAGGCGCCCCGTCAGATCCACAGGGTGGACGTGAAGGACGAGGACGTCCGCTGAGGGACTACAGACATCCGACCGACTACCGGGAGCGGTGGTTTCACCCAGCGGGCTCCGGTCCAGAGTTTCTCTGGCATCGGCATGGAGATACCGCTCCAGACGCGGGACTGACACTCTTCGCCGAGCACCGATCTGTCAATCAGGCCCGGCCCTCAAACCGCCATTGGCCCTCACTGACCGGTAGGGGCCGAGAGGCCATTAGCTGCGACAAGGCCCCGACCGGAGAGACCGGTGGATACCGCTACGGACGGGCATTGAAAGCGGTTTCCGGACGGTTGGTTCTCACCGCGGTTCTCACGGAAACCGTGAAAACCATAAGCAGCCGCGAAGCCGGAGTCGTCCAGCACCCGGGAGGAGGTTGCGACCGACCTTGCCCGCATCCGCCCCGAGAGGATTCGCCCGAGCGATCTACCGTGCGGGCTTGTGCGGTCGGACGCCGTCATCAGGGCAGCGATTATCTTCGCCCGGGAGCAGGTGGCGAGGTACCTCGGTGCCATAGATGGACTCCTTTCGGTGCGTGGGTCTTCAGCGCGTCGACGGCGCCCACATCGGTGACGAATCTCATCCGCTCGCACTTCACCCCTACCGCGGGGATATCAGAGTCGTCTGCACACAGGCGGGCGAGCGGGACGGCCTTGGCAACGCCGGTGATCAGCCAGATGATTTCCACGGCCTTGGCGAGGCCTCGGTAGGTGAGAGTCATCCCCGGCAGCCCTCGGGAAACGCCACTGAGCGCGACATATCGGTCGAGAACGCCGGGGGCCGGATCGCCAGGGAAGAGCGAGGCGGTGTGGCCGTCAAGTCCCAGGCCCAGATGGACCAGGTCGAAATCGCGCGGCAACCCGTCCTCGTATCGGACAGTAGCGCGGGCGAGATCGTCCGATTCGACGGGCATGGCCACGATTGTTGCTCCGGTGCGGTCGAACGCGGCCCGAATCGTGGTGAGGTTGCGCCGCGCGCTCCCGAGCGGTGCCACCCGTTCGTCCACTTGGTAGATCTCGACCTGGCCCCAGGGGAGCGACATCGCCGCCAGCGCCTCGAACATCGGGATCGGGGTCAGCCCGCCGCTCAGCGCCAGACGAAACCGCCGCCCCGCTGACACCGCAGCTCGGAGCCGCCCGGCGATGACGTCGGCGGCGCGCTGGGCGGCAGCATCGGCGTCGGGCAGCACCTGAAGCCAACGGTCGCTCATCCCGCTGGCTTCTCGTCGTGTCCGCCGAAGCCCTTGCGCATAGCCGAGAGCACCGGGTTGGCGAACTGGTCGAGGTCCCGGGCGCCGAACCGGGAGAACAGAGCGCTGGCGAGCACCGAACCTGGTCCGCCGGGTGAGCGGCGCGGCGCATCCAAACGCCTTGTGGGTGGTGGTTGTCTCGGTAAACGGCGCACTCCTGCATTCCCCGGCCGAAGACGCTCCAGATGTAGGCAATCGGCTCGGTCGCGGCGCGGCGCATCCCCTCGGCAGAGAAACCCGGGCGCATTTCGGGGCCGCACGATCAAGCCACTCGGCGATTTTTCAGTCGTGACAAGATGATATCGTGAAACGATTGGTATGCGTCGAACGAAGGAGGAAGATCCTGCGCGGCGCAGGTAAGCGACCCCGAACCCAGTGCTCCCTCTGGCGGCCGAAGGACCAATCACTTAGACGGCCCTGGCACCTGCGTGCCGGCGAGAGACTCAGCGACCCATGGACAGACCGGCAATGGAGGCCGCTGCACAGATCCCCACCGATGTTCCGATCGGTCCAGTCCCCTCTGCTCCATCTGCCAAAGCGTTCGGGACGCGATCCCGTTAGAACAGGCCGCTCACGGATAGACGCGCAACGAGAGGAAGTCGATGGAGATAGCAGTCGGGCGACCGACAGTGACCACCCACTTCGATGACGAAGTGGTCGTTTGTGAGTTGTCGGGCGAGATCTCCAGTACGAAGGAACAGGGTTACTTCGCTGCTGATACGCGTCTCGTCTCGGGCTACAGACTGAAGATTGGTGGTGAGCGGCCGATTCTGCTCAACGGAGCTGCCGTCTCTCAGCATTCGGGACGCTTTGAATTCACCAACCCCGCTCTCGTCGGTTGCGACGGAGGCCAACTTTCCGAGCACTCCCTTCATCTGCGGCTCGATCGGAGCGTCGGTCCTGGCGTCCACGAGGACTATGACATCACCAATCAGGGCCAAGACGATGTCGTGCTCGACCTTGAGGTGAGTATCGAATCCGACTTTGCCGATCTATTTGACGTGAAAGCTCACCGACGGATCAGGCGGGGCGCCATCCATAGTGTCTGGGATGAGGAGAAACAACGACTTATCACGCGATACGCCAACGGCGATTTCGAACGCTCCCTTGTCATCGAGGTGGCGAAGAACGACTCTCCCCCTGAGTTCGCCAACGGCGGCATCCTATTCCGGCTCGAGCTCGCCCCGACCGACACGTGGCATTGCTGTGTGCGGTGGATGCCGGTGATCGACGGCACGGAGCGTCCGGTCACACGTCCTTGTCATCAGCTCCTCGAAGCCGACTCCCACAAGGAGGTAGCCAGGCGGCGCTGGGTCGATCAGGCGACGATCTTCGAGACTTCGAATCCGGGCGTGACCGTGGCATTGCGCCAGGCCATTGACGATCTCGCCGGTCTGCGTCTCCACCACCATGACGACCTGGCCGGGGGCGATTCGAGCAAAGTCGATTTCGATGCATGGGTCCCGGCCGGGGGTATCCCCTGGTTCGTCAGCTTGTTCGGTCGCGACGCGCTGACCGCTTCGTTCCAGACACTCGCTGTCTCGCCTCGCTTTGCGCTCGGCAGCCTGCGAGCTCTTGGAGCCCTGCAGGCCGATTCCTACGACGACAGGCGAGACATGCAGCCAGGCAAGATCGAACACGAGGTGCGCCACGGGGAACTCGCCGCCCTCCACCTCATCCCGCACACCCCATATTACGGCGGCCACGAGACGACCACACTCTACGTGCTGGTGGCGGCGTGGGCCTGGCGCTGGCACGGAGATCGGGGTGCGCTGGACGCCGTCCGGCCCTATGTCGAGCAAGCCATAGCCTGGATCGACCGCGACGGCGACATCGATGGGGACGGACTCCAGGAGTATCAGAGACGCTCTGTGGACGGCTACTACAACCAGGGCTGGAAAGACTCAGGAGACGCCATCGTCACGAGCGACGGATCGCTGGCCAAGCTTCCGATCGCCCTGTGCGAGCACCAGGGTCTGGTTGTGGCGGCCAAGCGTGCATGGGCCGACGTCCTCCAGACCGTCTACGACGAAAGCCATCACGCAATTCGACTTCGCTCGGAGGCAGACCGTCTGGCGGGCCAGATCGAAGAGCGCTTTTGGTGGGAAGAGGAAGGCATTTACTACCTCGGACTAGACGGTGACAAACGCCCGATCGACTCGGTGTCCTCCAACCCAGGACATCTTCTGTGGCAACAAGCCATCGATCCTGAAAGAGCAGCGAGTGTGGCCAAGCGCTTGCTGGCCGACGACATGTGGAGTGGATGGGGCATCCGAACGCTATCGGCCCACCACGTTGCTTACGATCCGCTGTCCTATCAACGTGGGTCGGTGTGGCCCCACGACAATGCCATCGCGGCGGCTGGTTTCCGGGCCTACGGACTCAACGAGGAAGCGTCCACGGTGGCCGCCGGCATCTTCGACGCCGCCTCAAGATTCGCCTCGCAGCGACTTCCTGAGCTCTTCGCCGGACTTACCCGCGACGCCGGCGCATTTCCGGTGCAGTACCTCGGCGCTAACGTCCCCCAAGCGTGGTCCTCCGGAGCGATTGTCTACCTCGTCACCACCCTCCTCGGTCTCGAAGCTAGTGCCCGAGACGGCATCGTCCGCCTGCATCCCTGTCTTCCGCCATGGATGTCGGAGGTGACGCTTCGCCAGCTCCGCGTGGGCGATTCCTCCATCGATATCCGAATCGCTCGCGGTTCTGACGGTCGACATACCGTGGAGACGATTGCTGGCGGAGAGGGCCTCAGACTCGAGCTCAAAGGCTGAAACAGAATATGGTCAGCCGGGGCCCCGAGAGCCAGGCCGTAGGCATACTGGACGAGGGACGCTCCCTTCGGAGATGCACCATCTTGCCCATCGCACCTGGGAGTCGACGGACTCTCAGCGTCTACCGAGTCTGGCGATCGCGTCTTCGGCTTCTGTGACCAAGGTGCTGACGAGGTCGCGTGCTGAGAACAGTTCGGTGATCAAATCGATCCCCTCTCCCGCCCAGATCGGGACGACGGCCGGGTCACCTCCGGCGGCAGCCAAACCGTAGGCTTCCAGCACCGCTGGGTCCCCGGTGAGCTCGTCCTCCCGGTCCCGCCAGCAATCGAGGAAGTCATTGCGCAAGGTACGAGCGGTGTAGCGGCGCGGCCATGGAGAGAGTCGGGCGATATCAAGGACCCGGCTCCGCTCGGTGTCGTCGCCGCTCCGTTCGAGTATCGCCTCGGTGACCGACGCCGGAACGAGCGCTTCGAAGCTGGCCTCGAATCGGGTGCCGACCAGCGCACCGGCTGCCCCGAGCACGAGGGCTGCGGCCAGGCCACGGCCGTCGGCAATCCCGCCCGCGGCCAGAACCGGCGTGGGCGAGACGACGTCGACGACCGCCGGCACAAATGGCAGCGTGGCCCGTCGGCCACCGTGGCCGCCGGCCTCGGAACCTTGGGCCACGATCACGTCGGCACCGACATCTTGAGCCTGGCGGGCCTCGTCGAGGTCCGTCACTTGGATGATCAAGGAGGCCCCGGCGTCACGGACAGATGCGGCGAAGGGGCTCGGGTCGCCGAACGACAGCATGATCGCCGTCGGCTCGTGTTCCAGGGTCCACTGGAGCGTCTCGAGTTCGAGGGCCCAGCTCAGGAAGCCAACTCCCCATGGGTGGTCGGTGGACCCGGCAGCGATCGCCAACTCACATTCCAGCCAACTCCGATCGCCGTGGCCACCCCCGACCAGGCCGAGACCACCGCCGTTGGACACCGCCGCGGCCAACGCGCCGCCGGCGAGGCCACCCATCGGCGCCAAGGCGACGGGGTGCCGCACGGACAAGGATTCGGTGAACACCGTCCTCAACGTCATAGGCCCCTCATCTGCTCGCCGTCGGCAACGCGTGAGCCTCCGGGTTTGCTCTCGGCCGACGGTGTCCAGGTGACATCCATCAGATGCCGGGCAAGCGTCTTGCCTATCCGCGTCGCATGCTCCTTGGCCAGGTCGGCGGCTGGTCCCGCCCAGCGGGCGTCGATGCTCTCGACCCACAGCGCATACCAACGGTCGAAGTGTTCGATGCGGAGCGGCTCGAGGTCGTGGACATGTTGGTGCGCTTCGAGAATGGATCCCCCGTAGCCGGGCTGGCGGAGTAGAACGCGGCACCAGTAGTCGATCAATTTGGGGATATGGAGGGCCCAGTCGACCTCAGCGACCTTGGCGAAGATCGGCTCGAGAAGCTCGTCGAACACGATTTCCCGGTAGAAGCTGACAACCAGGTCATGGATATCGGCCCGGGAGTCGAGATCAGGTGTCTGACCCGCTCCAAGATCGGTGGGGGTCATGGGTTGATTGCCCGGTGGACACGGCACGAACGTGTCGAGATCAGTTGGTCGAGGACCTTCCCGACCGTGTCCCGGAACACAGTGTTGGCGCAGTGGGCCATGGCGAACCAGAGGGAGACCACCTCGCACTCGACTCCCAGTATGGACACCACATCTCTTCGACCCTGCTCCTGAACGGATCGGCGTCGTGGTGGTGGGCGCCTCGTGATCAGAAATGGGTCGTTGGCCAACTCACGCGCCAGCGACCTAGTGCCGCAGCCGAATCCGACTTCCACGGCCGGCAGTGAGCCCTGCCACCGGGTCGGGCTCTGCTCGCTTCTGTTCGTCATCCCGCCACCTGGTAGGGACCAGCGTCGGCGCGCTTGAGCTCAAGCCCGAGTCCGTTTCGGGAAAGGTCTGGACGCAGGACACCGCCGACCGGGTCGATGACCCCGTCAAAGAGGATTCGGTCGAGGCGGGCGTGATCGGCGAAGTACTCGAGGTGTCGGAGATTGTCGATCGCGCAGGCCGGGTGCAGGTGCAGCGACTGCGCGCAGTGGCCCGAGATCTGCAGTCCGTGGGTCTCGGCCAGTGCGGCCACCCGTCGCCATTCGGTGAGCCCGGCGCAGCGGGAGATGTCGGCCTGCAGGCAGTCGACTGCGCCCGCCGCGCACATGGCGTCGAAGTAGAACAGGTCGTAGCCGTACTCACCGGCAGCCACGTCGATCGAGGTCTGGGCTCGGATCTCGGCCAGGGCGCCCAGATGATCCGAGGAAACGGGTTCTTCGAACCAGGTGACGCCCAGAGCTTGATAGGCATGGGCCATGCGGACCGCCTGCTTGGGGGTGTAGCCACCGTTGGCGTCGACAAACAGCTCGGCGTCATCGCCGATTGTGCCCCGAGCTACATGGACTCGTTCGAGGTCTCGGTGGATCCGACTGCCCCAGGCCTCGCCCACCTTCATCTTCACCCGCGGTATGCCCTGGCCATGGACCCAACCCCCGAGTTGATTGGCCAGTTGGTCATTCGTGAAGGAGGTGAATCCTCCGCTGCCGTACACGGCGACCTCGTCGTGCACTTGACCGAGCACCTTGACGAGCGGCAGATCCATGAGCTTGCACTTCAGGTCCCACAGGGCGATGTCGACGGCGGCGATGGCCATCGAAGCGACGCCAGGACGGCCGACGTTGCGGATGGAGCGAACCATGGCCGACCAGCAACGTCCGACGTCCATGGCGTCCTGGCCGACGACGGCATCCTCCAGCACGTCTTTGATCAGGCGCGCACACGCGCCGGTAGCGTAGGAAAAGCCGAGCCCCGTCTTCCCCCCAGCGCTGGGTTCAGCCACCACCACCGTGGTGGCACTCCAGGTGAGCGTCCCGTCGGACTCGGGCTCCTCGGTCGGGACGGTGTAGACACTGACGTCCAGCTTCTCGATGTTAGGCATGGGGAACTCCTTGCGACTCATCGGGGCGAGCGCTCCGTAAGAGGCGTTCAGGTACCAGTCGGGTGGCCACGCGTTGCGCCCAGCGGTCCCGTCGGGCAGACCATGGGGTCTGTGCCGCACGACGGCCGCCAACGTGGGCCGCGGCGGCGCCGGCCTGAGCGAACAGGGAGGCGATCATGGCGTCGGCCAGCGCCGCACGTCGCCAGCGGCGGCTGCACAGCGCGAGGACGATCATGCTGGCGGCGTGGGCGGCGTCGACTTCGGCTCCGAGCAGGAGCACGGCGGCGCTCGGCTGGGCCCCCGTGACGAGGGCCTGGCCCACCTGTCGGATCCCCAGGACCCGGATCACCCCCCGGGAGCCGCGATCGAGGGGCTGGGTTACCAGCAGGCGGGACGCCAGCCCGGGGAAGAGTGCCTGGGCCGCCCCCATCCCGGCGCGGAGCTGGCCGAAGCGCGCCACCGTTGGTTCGGGGGCTCGCGCCAACACAGGCGACCCCGCCAGCATCGGCACCGGGGTCATGCGCATGGAGGCAACCAGGTCATCGTCGGGCGAGGAGCCTGCCGGCCAGCACGGCTGCGCCGCCGACGACGGCGCAGCCCACCGTGGTCATGGCCCGGGCGTGATGGGAGACCCACAGCTCCGGACTGCTGTGGTGCGCCTTGTCGTCGAACTCACCGTGGGAACCGTGGTCGTGACCGTCCTGGCCATCGACCGGCTCCCAGAGGTTGCGGGGGCGGTCGGGCTCCACCGCCTCGTCGGTCTGCTGGGATCCGAAGCCGGTCCGGGCCAGGTAGCGGTCGAGCAACGGCGCGGCGAACTTGTTGGCCAGGATCGTGGCCGCGGTGCTGGCCCCGACCCAGTACTGCTTTCGCCCCGGATGGTCAGCGGCGAACGCCACGCCGCGAGCGGCGATCTCGGGCTGATAGATCGGCGGCACCGGCTGAGGGCGGTTGGGGAGGCGGGAGAGAACCCAGGAGAACTGCGGAGTGTTCACCGCGGGCATCTGGACCACGGTGATATGGACGTTGCTCCTCTCGTGCATGAGCTCGGTGCGCAACGACGACGTAAAGCCGTTGATGGCGTGCTTGGCCCCGCAGTAGGCGCTCTGGAGCGGGATGCTGCGATCGCCGAGCGCCGAGCCCACCTGGACGATGGTGCCTCGATCCCGGGGCTTCATCAGGTCGAGAGCCACGCGGGTGCCGTAGACGAAGCCCAGGTAGCTGACCTCGGTGACCCGTTTGAACTCCTCGGCTGTGATCTCCCAAAACGGGGCGAAAACCGACGCGAAGGCCACGTTGATCCACACGTCGATGGGACCGAAGGCGTCCTCGATCCGACGGGACGCCTCGGTGACCTGGTCATAATCGGCCACATCAGTGGGCACGGCGAGCGCCTTGCCCCCGGCTCGCTCGACGTCTCTGACCGCCCCGTCGAGGCCCGTTTGACCGCGAGCCACCAACCCGACGCTGGCCCCCCGCGTGCCATAGAGCTGGGCCGTGGCCCGACCGATGCCGGCACTGGCCCCGGTGATGACAACGGTTTGGGTCATGTCGGCTCCTCACTCGTGCGGCGATCGCTCGGGCTCGGTCCAGATGTATTCCACGGCCCGGCCAGGATGGCTGCCGCTTCGAACATCAGCGCGTGCACGAACGCTTGGGGAACGTTGCCTCGCAGCTGGCGTTGACGGACATCGAACTCCTCAGTGAACAGCCCCGGGGGCCCGCAGGCGGAACGGTTGCGCTCGAACCACCCGATCGCCTCAGTAGGCCTGCCCTGCTGGTGAGTGGCGAGGGCCATAAGGAACCCGCAGAGCACAAAGGCACCCTCGGCGTCTTCGAGGGGCCGCCCATCCTGGCGGAACCGGTAGACATAGCCGGACCTACCGAGGTCTGCCTTCACTGCTTCGAGGGTGGCCAGGCTCCGCGGATCAGTGGCCGGCAGGGCCCCGCGGATGGCGGGCAGCAGCAGGGCGGCATCGACCCTGGCGTCGCCGGGGGCTCGCTGCCAGCGCCCACTCGGGTGCAGACAGTCCGAGCCCACGTCGGCCAAGATCGCATCGGCGAGTGTTGTCCACGCCCCGGCCTGGGACCCGCCCGCCCCGGCCGCCGCCATCGCCCGGAGGCCGGCCACGCACATGAGCCGGGAGTGAGCCCAGTGGTGGTTGTCGAGCTCCCAGATGCCGGCGTCGGGGTCGCCCCACCGGGTTTCGATGGCCTTGATGGTGACTTCGGCTGCCTTCCACTGCTCGATATCCAGATGGTCGTGGCGGCCTGCGGCGGCGAAGAGCAGGAGCGCCTCGCCGAGCGCGTCGAGTTGGAACTGCTGATTGACCCAGTTGCCGACCTTGTCGGTCCCGCCGGGGTAGCCGTCGAGGCGGGACAGGGTGCGTTCGTCGGGCACGGGGCCGCCGGTCACGGTGTAGGCCGGTTTGAGGTGGGGTCCGTCGGCCGCGATGCGATCGGCCACGAAGGCCACGGCGTCGTCGAGGAGCGGGTGTGGACCGTGGGCGGCGATGGCCTGACCGGTGTAGCACTGGTCTCGGATCCAGGCGTAGCGGTAGTCGTAGCTCCGTCCGGCGCTGGCTCGCTCGGGCAGCGACATGGTGGCCGCCGCCACCATGCCGCCGCCAGCACTCGTGAGGCCCCGAAGCACGGCATAGCTGTGGTGGACGTCGCGCGGCGCCAGCGTGCCGTCCAGTCGGGGCATGGCGGCCGTCCAGGCGGCCTCGGTTGCTTCCCATGCCGGCCCCGCCTGGACGGCGTCTCCCCCAAGGGCCTGATCGGACAACTCGAGCACCAGGTCGTGGTGAGCTCCTGACGCAAGCTCGACATGGAGTTCGAGTCCCTCGCCGCCGCAGGGCTTGGCGCCCGCAGCGCCCGACCAGCGCAGGTGCAGTCCACCCGTCCGGGCCGTCCACACCCCGTCGTCGACCGTGAGAGAACCCATCTTGTGGGCGCCGAAGCCGGCCCGGGCATCGAGAAGGACCCGTACTCGGGCCGGCCCGTCGGTGGCCACGATCCGCCGCAACACCACCGCGGCGTGGGGGTCGCCGGGAAAGGCCAGCGCCTCCCGGCACTCGATGACCCCGGTGGTGGTGACCCAACGGCTGTGCCAAATCAGCGAGCCGTCTTCGTAGTACCCACCCCAGACGAAACGAGGCTCAGAGGGAGTGACGGCGTAGAGGCCCTCGCCGCCGACGAGCGAGGAAAAAACCGCGTCGGAGTCCCACTGCGGGGCGCACATCCAGGCGAACTCGCCCCGCGGCCCCACCAAGATGCCGCGCTCCCCGTCAGCCAAGAGCGCGTACTGGCGTAGCACGTCGGGAGCGAATTCGGTCGAAGGAACGGCGCGCGCTGGTCTGGTCATTGCCGGGTCATCTTCGATCGGGCCTGTCCGTTGGCGAGCGGCTCATCGCTTCGGCGCGCCCAGGAGGAGCCCTCACCTTGGCGACCGCTCGGTGGCCGGACGGGACCCAAGGTGCTCGGCCAGGAGGGAGGAAAGGGCCATGATGGTCAGCGCCGGGTTGGCCGATCCCTGGGTTGGGCAGACGCTTCCGTCGGCCAGGTACAGGTTGGGCACGGCCCAGCTGCGTTGGTGGGCATCGATGACGCTGTTCTCGGGCGACGTGCCCATCCGGGCCCCTCCGATCAGGTGGGCGAAGCGTTGAATGGTGAGTATGTCCTGGGCGCCGCCGGCGTGGAGGATGTTGGTAATCACCTCGGTCGAGAAGGCCATGTTGGCTTTGTCGTTGTCGCACAGGCTGTAGTCAAAGCGGGCAACGGGCAACCCGAAGCGGTCCTTTTCCTCGGCCAGAGTGACCCGGTTGTCGGGCTGGGCTAGCAGCTCGTTGAGAACCCCGATGGTGGTCCAGTGGTTGTAGTCGCGCATGTACTCGCGCAGGGCCCGGCCCCAGTGGCCGTCGGCCAGCACATGCTCGGCCCACCCGATCGGCTCGGGCGAGACGGTCTGGATGGAGAATCCCCGAGCGAAGCCTCGCGACGGGTCGGTCTCGTAGAAGTCCTCGGAGGACACTTGGGCCGGTGGTGCCTTGTACATGCGCAGCTCGGTCGGGAACCGCCCTCCGGCCTGGGTCGCCCCCTGGACCATGACGTAGCGGCCGACCTGGTCCTCGTTGTTGCACAGGCCGTTCGGGAACCCCTTGGTGGCCGAGTTGAGCAACAGGCGCGGCGTCTCGATGGAGTAGCCGGCGACGGCCACCACCTTGGCCCTCTGCATCCGCTCGACGTGGTCGCCCTCTTTGAAGTAGGTGACCCCGGTCGCCCGGCCACCCGAGGAGTCGAGCTCCACGCGCGACGCCATGCAGTTGGCCCTGATCTCGACGCAGTGGGCGAGGGCATCGGGCAGGTGGGTGACATACGGGCTGGCCTTGGCATTGACCTTGCAGCCCTGCAGGCAGTAACCACGGTAGATGCAGTGCGGGCGGTTCCCGAAGGTGCCGTTGACGATGCCGACCGGCCCGACCCGCATCGTGATGCCCTGGGCGATGGCCCCGCGCCACAGCACCGACGCCGCCTCGGAGATCGGATGCGGGGAGAAGGGGTAGGTGTGGGGATAGCCCCACGGCCAGTTCTGCCCGGCGACCGGGAGCTCGGCTTCGACCCTCTCGTAGTGGGGGCGGAGGGCCTCGTAGGAAATGGGCCAGTCGGCCCCGACCCCGTCGAGCGTGTCAGTCTGGAGGTCGGAGGGGTGAAAACGGGGGCAGTAGCCGGCGTAGTGGACCATGGACCCGCCAACTCCTCTCCCCGAGTTGTTCTTGCCCAGCTCGACGGGGTCGTTCCCGCCGATGATCCGCTTTTGAGTCCAGTAGAGCCGGTGGGAGCCGGCCTCATCGGAGACCCAGTCCTCGTCGGGATGCCAGAACGGCCCTGCTTCGAGGATCACGACCTTCCAGCCCCGCCGGGCCAGGCGTTGGGCCAGCACCGAGCCACCGGCGCCGGCGCCGACCACGCAGAGATCGACCTCCTCGCCGTCGGGGTAGGTCCGCATCGTGTCCTCGCCGGGCAGGTCTCGGCGGTGGACGTCGAGGAGGTAGCGGGAGTCGTTGTCCTTGGGCCCGACGGCGCCTTTGAGGAGGTGGCGGATCACTCGTCGCCTTCGGTCACGGTTCGCACCGGGTCGTCGTCGGTGGCGCCGGGGCGCTCGAACGGTTCGCGGGTGCTCGTCGGCCCGAGGCGCATGAACCCCCGCGGGTATGCCGGTCCTCCGAAGCCGATCTCGTTCCAGGCCCAGGGGTGGGAGTAGAAGGCGGCCAGGATCATGCGCATGCACACCGACCACGCCCGCGTCACATTGAGCCGGTCGAACGAAACCGAGCGCAGGCGGCCCTTCGTGAAGTCCCCGACGATGGCCTCCTGCGACGGGGTGTCCAGGGCGGCAAAACGGCGACCGTCGTGGCGGTCGGCCGCCACCTCGTCGAGGCCGGCCAAGGTCAGACGCCAGGTATCGCGGTCGTCGGGCATGTCGGCGTACTGGTAGCCGTCGAGGCGTCCGGCGGCCAGCTTCTCGTCGATCAGCTCGGGCACCGGGATACGCGGCTCAGCGTCCTGGGCCACGGCCACGTCACACAGTGCGCCCAGCGTGGGCTGCTCGTCGGACGTGAAGAAGGCGAAGTTCCCCCGCACCTCCATCCGCTCGGCAACCACTCGGGCCGTCGCCGGGTCCCAGGTTTCGGCGCTGTCGAAGACGTCATAGTCGGGATAGCGCCCGATCATCTGGGGGGTGATGCCTCGCCGCTGGCGGGGCAACCACGACGGCTCCGGAGGTTGGCCGCCTTCCCGGAGGTTGGGCAGATGATCGGGCCCGGTGAGGTCCCTCACCGCTACTCGGCCTCCCGGCGCAGAAGGGCAGCCAGCAAGCCCATACCCCCGACGAGCGTCATCAGGCCCGGGGCGGCGATCGGTGGCCCCATCGGCACGTTGTAGGAGGCGAGGCCCCAGCCGCCCGGTTTGCGGGCCACGCCCCGGGCGTGGAAGTACTCCCCCAGAAGGCCGTTGGCGGTATAGACGAGGGCGGAGATCGGCAGGGCCGTCTTGGCCCATTTCCGGCTGAACACGCCCATGACGCCAGCGACCACCACCGGCGGGGTGACGATGATCGGGCTCCACATCCACTTGTTACCGAAGCTCGCCCCGTAGTGCTCGATGAAGATCTCCGCCGTGGTGACGGTCGCCGCGACGGCCGTCAGCCCGGAAAGGGATCGTTCGAAGGTGCCGTGCTGGACGTTCCTGACGACCTTGTCGATGACATGAACGGTCTCGCCCACCACCTCGCCGTGACGGCGCGTCTTGGCTCTGGCTGTCTTGGTCTTGGGCATCGTTCAGCGCCCCGGGATCAAGGCTTGGACCGTCTCGCGGATCCCTTCGACGGCTCCCCGCCAGCCGTCCTTCGGGTCCTCCAGCACCGACTTCATGAGCGCCTCGGCTTCTTCGCGGGTGACGTGCGGGGGGATCGGTGGTTCGTCCGGGGTGGTGATGGCGTCGATGATCACGGGACGGTCGGCAGCGAAGGCTTCATCCCACGCGCTCTCGATCTCGGCGGCGGTGGTGACCTTGATGCCCTTCAACCCGATGAGGTTGGCGTAGTCGGCAAAGGGCATATACGGGATGGCCTGGGAGCCCTCGAAACGGGGATCCCCCTCCATCGCCCGCTGCTCCCAGGTCACTTGGTTGAGGTCCTCGTTGTTGAGGACGAGGACGATCAGGCGAGGGTCGGTCCACGTCTTGTAGTACTTGAGGGCGGTCAGCATCTCGGCCATGCCCCCCATTTGCATGGCCCCGTCGCCGACCATGGCCACTGACACCCGGCCCGGGAAGGCGAATTTGGCGGCGATGGCATAAGGCACCCCGGGAACCATGGTGGCGAGGTTGCCTGACAGCATGGCCTTCATGCCTTTGCGGATCTTGATGTGACGGGCATACCAGTTGGCCGCTGTCCCCGAGTCAGAGGAGAGGATGGCGTTGTCGGGCAGATGCCGAGACAGCGACGAGAACAGGCCCTGAGGCCGGATGCGACCGTGCAGGTCCGAAGGCTGGCCGCGCTCGTCCATGAGCTGCCACCACTCGGTCACCCCCTTTTCGATCTCCTCCTGCCACGAGCGGTCCTCATTACGGCGTAGCAGCGGTAGCAGTTCGGCCAGGGTGTCTTTCGAGTCCCCGACCAAGGCCAGATCCATGGCGTAGCGGATCGAAAGGTTCCGCGCCGCCAGGTCGATCTGGACGGCCTTGGCCTGACCAGGGGGAGGAAGGAACTCTGAGTAGGGGAAGCTCGTTCCGACCATGAGCAAGGTGTCGGCGCCTTGCATCATGTCCCAAGAGGGCTTGGTGCCCAGAAGCCCGATAGAGCCGGTGCAGTAGGGGACGTCGTCAGGAACTGCCGCCTTACCGAGCAGCGCCTTCGCCACCCCCGCTCCCAGGGCATCGGCCACGGCCAGTACCTCGTCGCTGGCGTGCAACGCCCCCTGGCCGACCAGGATGGCGACCTTTTGGCCGGCGTTCAAGATGTCGGCCGCAGTCTGCAGCTGCTCGGTCGAGGGGATCTGTCGTGGCGGCCACCACCCCACCCCGGAGTGCACGGTGTGGGTCTTGAGTGGTTGTTCGGGCACGGCGTCCATGTCCTGGATGTCGGCCGGCACGATCACGCAGGTGACCGTGCGTTCGGCCTGGGCGATGCGCATGGCGCGGTCGATCATGTGACGGATCGTCGAAGGCTCAGTGACCTGCTGGACGTAGGCGGAGGCCACGTCGGAATACAGCTGGAGAAGGTTGACCTCCTGCTGGAAGTCTCCCCCCATGGCTCGGGCGAAGGTCTGGCCCACAATGGCCACCACCGGCCGGTGGTCCAGCTTGGCGTCGTACAGCCCGTTGAGCAGGTGGATCGCCCCCGGTCCCGAGGTGGCCAGGCAGACCCCCACGTCACCGGTGAACTTGGCGTGGCCGCAGGCCATGAACGAGGCCATCTCCTCGTGACGGGTCTGGATGAACCGCAGCTGGTCCTCATGTCGGCGCAAAGCGCCGAGGATCCCGTTGATCCCGTCCCCGGGAAAGCCATAGATCGTGTCCACCCCCCATTCGATGAGGCGCTCGCACAGATAGTCACCTGCAGTTTTTCCCATGAATGTTCCTCCTCGCTCGCACAAGTTGTGTCTATTCCCGATCCACCGAAAACAGATTCCGGGCCGTCCGGGGACGTGAGGGTGAACACCACCACCCGACGTCCTCTCGGCAGCGCCAGCTGGTCAGTCGTATCGTAGCGCGATATACTCCTGTTACGAGGTGATGTACCAATAAGGCACGAGTAGGAAGAGGTGAGCACACATGGTGGCTGTAGAGGTCCTAACCGCTGTCCTACTGCTGGCCCTGGCGATCGTGACGACGGCGGCGTTTTATGCCGGAGTGCTGGGAGCCCTGGGCCTGATCCGCTACGTCCGATGCGATCGCTGCGGGCACCTGGACCTGACCTCCGCATCTGAGCCACTGAGGTCATGTCTCCACTGTCGCCACGGCCAACTGTTTCACCCGCACTTCGCCCTGCACCATGCTCGGGCCGAACACGGTTCGGATCGACTGGGGTCTGTTGGGGGTCGCTGAGACAGCTCTTGGAAAAATTCAGTCACCTGACAGCACATCTTTGAGCACGGCGGCATGGGAGCGCTTGAGGGTTTTGGTCGCAGTGAGCAGCACCGTGTCAGCTGTGGCGGCCTGCACACGCAGTTCCTCCAGTGCCTCTCGAGCGGGAGGCACTGTGAGTTCGTCGCGATAACGACGGGCGAATTCTGCGAAGCGGGCCTCCACGTGGCCATACCACGTGCGGAGCTGTGGGCTTGGGGCCACGTCCTTCGCCCACTTCTCGAATGGCGCGTCGGACCGGGCCAGCCCTCGGGGCCAGAGGCGGTCGACCAGAACACGTCGGTCTGGGTCCTTTCCCACCTCGTCATAGACGCGAGCGATGCCGACCTTCACTCGTTGGTGTTGCTTCGACCCCGGCGGTGCGGAAGGCGGCCCGGGGAAGCCGTGCGTCCGCTGGACCGGGGCAAGGCCTTCCCATGCCCCGGGGAGTTGGGGAGCAAGTCGTGCAAGCTCTTCGAGGTGAAGGGCCGACAGTGCTTCGAGCCGTTTGGCACCATCTGCGGTGAGATGTAGCCGGACCACGCGATGGTCTTCTTCGTCTCGGGTTCGCCTGACAAGACCTGCGGCGTCGGCACGGTCGATGAGGCCGACTGCGCTGTGATGGAGAAGAAGCAGATAGTCGGCCACCTCTCCGATGGTCGGGCCTCGACGATCGCCGTGCCCCCGAATGGCCAGCAGGAGCTGGTGCTGGGCGGGCGTAAGCCCGGCGGCACGCGCCTGGCTCTCACTCCATCGTTCGAAATGGCGGAGTCCGGTGCGGAGGGCGAGCAGCCGGGCATAGACCTCATCTGAGAGGGTCACTCACGCCACGATATCATCTCGTCACGATGGAATTTTCTCAACGTGTCCTCCTGCACCCAGTGGCAAGCTTCCCACTTGGGTTCCGTCGCTTCACCAGTGTCGAGCAGTCGTGACCGAAGCGGTACTGGGGCCTGGCAATCACCCGAGCGAGGAACCCAGGACCGGGACCCACATCGAACCGGTCGATGGAACAGCGGTGTCAGACATCGCTCCAGATGCGGCTGATCCCCGATCACCGGACTCGGACCATCGATCTCACCACAGCCCTGAGCGGGCGCTCGGGGACTTCACCACCACGCCGGCGCTTCTGCTCCTCGTCCCCTTGGCGCTTGGCATCGGTGCTCTTGGCGCTGGGATCTCGCTGGCGTTGCTCGACATGATCGGCTTCTTCACCAACCTCTTCTACTACCAGCGGATCAGCGTCCACCTCGTCTCGCCCAATGCCAACACCCTGGGCGCGCTTGCCCTCGTCATCCCGGTCGGCGGGGGCCTCGTCGTCGGGCTCATGGCTCGATTCGGCTCCGAGCAGATCCGCGGCCATGGCATACCCGAGGCCATGGAACGGATCCTCATCAACGGCAGCAAGGTCCAACCGCGCCTCGCCATCTTGAAACCCATCTCCAGTGCCATCAGCATCGGCACCGGCGGTCCCTTCGGCGCCGAAGGGCCGATCATTCTCACCGGCGGGGCGGTCGGATCGATCGTGGGCCAGCTCTTCCATCTCACCGCCGCCCAGCGACGGAGTCTGCTGGTGGCCGGCGCCGCGGCCGGGATGAGCGCCGTGTTCGGGACTCCGGTGGCGGCCACGTTGTTCGGGGTCGAGCTACTGGCGTTCGAGTTCAGACCCCGCTCGATGGTGCTCATCGGCTTGGCCGCGGCGACGGCCGACGGCCTGCGAATGGTCATGGCCGGCGCCGGGCTCGTCACCCCCCAGCCGATCTTCCCCGTCCCCGGCCATTCGCCGCTCGGGGGTGTGGTCCTGCTCGGAGCGGCGGCCGTGGGTATCGCGACGGGGTTGGCCGCGTGGCTCATGACCCAAGCCGTGTACCGCTTCGAAGACCTCTTCAAGATGCTGACCCGGCACCTGCACTGGATGTGGTGGCCGATGATCGGCGGTCTCATCATCGGTGTCGGTGGACTTATCGAGCCTCGTGCCCTCGGCGTCGGTTACAACACCATCCACGCCGAGCTGCTCGGCCGGCTCGGTGTCAGTGCGCTCATGCTCTTGTTCGTCGTGAAGCTCGTCATCTGGTCTGGCGGGCTCGGTGGAGGGACGAGTGGCGGCATCCTGGCCCCGATCCTCATGATGGGCGCCGCCCTCGGCGGCGTCCTCGGTCACCTCCTGCCCGGTGCGACGCCCGGTGTCTGGGCGCTCATCGGCCTGGCTGGGGCGCTCGGCGGCGTCACCCGGTCCCCGTTCACCGCCATCATCTTCGCCTTCGAGCTCACCCACGATGCCAACAGCCTGTTGGCCCTGTTGGTGGTGGCCACGGTGGCCCACCTGGTCAGCGTCCTGGTCCTCAAACGGTCGATCCTGACCGAGAAGGTGGCCCGCAGGGGCTTCCACGTCATGCGCGAGTATTCCGTTGATCCGCTCGAAGCGACGTTCGTACGCGAGGTCATGGACACCGACGTCTACACCGTCGAACCATCGCGCACGCTCGCCGAGATCTACCAGGCCCTGCCAGAAGGCTCCCCCGAGCGACGACAGCGCCTCTATCCCGTGCTCGACCCCGACGGCCGGCTGGTTGGGGTCCTTCCGTGGTCGGTGGTGCTTGCGGCCAAGGACCGCTCCGATCAGGAGGCTCGTGACGCGATGATCCCCCCGGTGGCCATCGCCCACCCAGAAGAGATCCTGCGCTCGGTGGCCGACCGGATGGCCGCTCTGGGCGTCGGTGTCATCCCCGTCGTCAACCGGGGCGACACGGGTCGTCTCGACGGCCTCATCACCCAGTTCGATCTCCTTACCGCCCGCCAGAAGCTTCTCGAAGAGGAACGCCATGCCGAGCGGGTGTTGACACTGCGTCGGGTCGCGTCCTCAGGCGTCAGAGACACGGGAACGGCGACCGAAACCGACGAGCCCGCTCATGACTGAACCGATCGCGCCCACGGCTGGGGCGATGTACGTCGGGGCCGCATTCAACGGGTTGTCCCGGTACGCTCCGTTCGTGCAGCGCACCATCACCGGCTACCACCAAGACGAGGCGGGTGACTGGGTCGCGCAGCTTTCCTGCGGCCACAACCAGCACATTCGCCACCAACCACCTTTCCAGCTCCGAGCCTGGGTGCTCGAGCCCGATGGACGCGCCGGAAGGCTCGGGTCGCCGATCGACTGTGTGCTCTGTGAGCGAGCGGAACTGCCTGACGGCCTACGGCTTGTCCGCTCAAGCCCCGAATGGAACGCCCAGAACGTACCGGCGGCCCTACTGCGAGCTCACCGTCTGGCAACTGGCATGTGGGGACGGATCGCCGTGCACGAAGGGCAACTCAGATTTGTGGCCTCGACCGAACCGGCGATCGACATCGTGTTCGGACCAGGAACCAGCCAGGCCATTCCCCCCGATGTCGAGCACGAGGTGGAACTGCGCGGGGCGGTCAGCTTCACCATCGACTTTCTCGCTATCGATGAGAGCCGTCGGACGGAGGCGACTCACGAAGCTGAACGGGATGCATTGCAATCGCGTGTACCCGCCGAGGGTGGCGATCCGGCCTGCTGGGCGGGACTGCTCTGCCCCGAATGCGGCGCGGTACTTGACGGCGGTCCCCATCGCCCGGACTGCCCGGCAGCCGAACCGAGGAGTCGGTGATCTATCTCTGAGGCGATCCGGCCAGATCGATCTGACGGCGGACCTCCATGGCGGCGACGGCATCGGAGAGATCGGGATTGCGGTGGTTATGCGGGTAATCCGAGGAGCTGGGTACAGTGAACAACCCATCCGCGTAATCCGTCACGTGGCCCAGTGCGTCTCGAAATCGGTCACGAACAGCTCACTGTCTCGAAGGCCGTCCCGCCGCTGTACAAGGCCGCATCCTCCAGATGGACATCAAAGAGGGTGTGCCCATCCTGTCTAGCGAAAGGGCGCTGGGGCGAATCGGGCGGGGCTTGCAGCGACTCCGCCGCCAACGAAACCTCAGCCAAGCGGACATCGCCGCCTTCGCCGGGGTTTCTCCCAGTGCCATTTCTCAGGCGGAGTCGGGCCGACGAGGACTATCGCTCGTCACGCTCCTTGTCCTCGGAGAGCATCTGGGCGTCGGTATCGACGCCCTCCTCGACAACCGGCCAACGACCGGCTACGTCTTGGCTCGGCGACCCGCCACCTCAGCAACGGTGGCTCCATTGCTTGACGATCCCGAACAGGGCCTGCTCACCTACCTCGTCCGGCTTGGACCCGGGGCCGAAGGCGCACCCCCTTTCAGCTTCAAAGGGATCGAGTTGATCGCGGTGGCCTCCGGGCTCATCCAATTGACCGTCGGACCGGAAACGCCCGTCATGCGGGCCGGCGACGTCGTCCTCACGGCGCGGGACCCGGTACGAGGTTGGCGAGACCTCTCTGCCGAACCGGCCATGTTCTTTTGGATCCTCAAGACCTGACGCCGCCATGCGCTGCCTTGGCTCAAGGTGCTTGAGTGCCGTAACCCTGTGGCAGTCAGATTGTTCTGGTGTAGGCTAGAAGATCAATCGAGGAGGAGACGTGATGGAGGCAGAGGTCCAGCGCGAGGCCCGAGCTCTCGGTGATCCGACGCGCCATCGCCTGTTCCGCTACATCGTCGATGCGCCGGGCCCGGTCGGTGTGGGCGAGCTCACCGACTATGTGCAACTCAACCACAACGCCGTACGTCAACATCTGGCTGTGCTGAAGGATGCCGGGCTGGTGACAGAGGAGGTCGAGGACCGTGAGCGTCCGGGCCGCCCCCGGCTGCTGTACCGCCTGCACCCCGAGGTGGCCGGCCGCTGGGGTACCGCCGGCGCCTACGCCTGGCTGGCCGGCCTCTTGAGCGAATCCATCCGCCGCAAGCAGGACCCCCGCCAAGTGGGCCGCCAGGACGGCCATCGCCGGGCCGCCGAACTGGCGGGCACGGGCGAGCGGGCGGACCTGCTGGAGGAGGAGGTTGCCCGCCGGGGCTTTCGTCCAACCCGGGTGGAGCGGGGCCGCCGGATCGAGTTCGTGCTCGGCCGTTGCCCCTTCGCCGAGGTCACCGGGTTCGATCCCGATGTGGTCTGCCAGCTGCACCTCGGCTTGGCCGAGGGCCTGGCCGAAGGGCTCGGAGGCCTGGCAGTGGAGCGGCTCGTAGCCAAGAACCCTCGCCGGGCGGGTTGCCGCCTGGTCGTCCGGCGAGAGCCGGCGTCGACCGGCATCCCGGTCTGAGCCCAGCACTTTCGCCTGGACGGCCGGTCGGGCTCGCTTCGGGCGCGTCGCCTGATTGGGTTGGCACCACCGAAGCTGGCGGCGCTGCCGCCGGAGGGTGCCGAGGGCCTGCTCCTCGATCGTCTCACCGAGCTCGTGTCGGCCGACGCAGCACAACGGCCAGGTGCGGTTCGCGTCGAGCACGGAATCCGGACAGCGGACACGACCAGGGCCCGTTTCGGGTCTAGCGGTTCGGTTGGGGTGTGAGACGCAGGTAGGGCTTCAAGATGGTGAAACCCTTCGGGAACCGCTCCTTGGCGTCGTCGTCAGAAACGGCCGGCGAGATGATCACGTCGGCGCCATCGGTCCAGTTGACCGGGGTGGACACGGCGTACTGGTAACTCAACTGCAAGGCGTCGAGCACCCGGATGATCTCGTCAACGTTGCGACCGACGTTGGCCGGGTAGGTAAGGGTGAGCTTCACTTTCTTGTCGGGACCGATGATGAACACCGTGCGGACAGTGGCGGTCTCGATTGCCTTGGGGTGAATCATCCCATACAGGTTGGCGACGCTGCGGTCCTCGTCACCCACGAGCGGGTAGTTGAGGGCGTGTCCCTGGGTCTCGGCGATGTCGGCCGACCAGCCATGATGCGACTCGACCGAGTCGACGCTCACGCCGATGAGCTTGGCATTGCGGGCGGCGAAGTCGTCCTTGCGGCGAGCGAACTCACCGAGCTCGGTGGTGCACACCGGGGTGAAGTCGGCCGGGTGGGAGAACAGGACGCCCCAGCTGTCGCCGAGATAGTTGTGCAGGCTGAGTCTCCCATCCGTGGTCTCCGCCGTGAAGTCAGGGGCAGTGTCGCCCAGCTGGATGGTCATCGGATCCTCCTCGTGTTGTTCCTCAGTTTTTCTAGCTTCCACTAGTATATTGGTTTTGGGCAGCGATTGTCGAGCCAGTCGGTCGAGTTTTCAGGCTCCCCCCGTTCCCGATGACCCTGGCTGGAGGCGACATCATGGGCTTCGGGCTCGCAAACACACGAGACGAAGGCGGTGAGCGCGCACCGGCATCAAGCGGATCCACCCACGGCGCCCCCGTCGCCAGAGGCGCACCCTGAACAGGCCGAGGATGACACCCAAGGTGGCGACCCAGCGTGCTGGCGCACTTTGTCTGTCCAGAATGCTGCGCCGTCATCTCCGACGGCCATCGGCCGGGCTGCCAGTACGAGAAGGTCGGACTGGGGTGGCCCGCTGACCACAACCGGCCGCGACCGGGTGTTCACTCGGCCCTACCGGGTCGTCAGCGACTGCCAGATCTACGTCCTGGTCGATCCGGCGAACAGGGTCGAAGATTTTCCGCACGAGACAGCGCCTCAAGCACCACTGGCTAAGCCCCAGAGGTCGGCGGCAATGACCTGCTTAGCACTGATAACACGAGGCATCGCGGGCGGGTAGGCGACCGGCTCATCGCCGGGACAATTCGAACCGTGCTGCAAGCCGGTAACCTGCCGAGGCGCTTGACGATTCCTTCGCTCATCGCGCTCCAGAGCAATCTCTCAGCGGGCGAACGCCGCGAACCCGCCGACGATCGTGCCGTAAAGGACATGGGCGGCGAGACTCACGACCGGGGTTGACCGTCCGTAGTTGAGCATCAAGAAGCCCGGCGACTCGAAAAGGGGGAGGAGCCTGCGGCGCTGAAGGACGATCCCATACGGGGATGCACGGCGGGTAGGAGGATGTTCACTCATGCGGCGGCTGAGAACATCCCGTGCACCAACCCGAAGATCGCACCCAGATCCCAGCCGCTGCGGCCGATGGCGGTGAAGAGTCCGTAGTAGACGAGGGCGAATCCGAGACCAGAACCGAAGTGCGACAGGTAGCCGACGAGCTTGGCACGCTGGCTGGCTGACCCGTTCTCCTGCTGGTCAGGCGACAGGGTCGCCGGTGTCGCCCCCGGCCAGCACCGGGTGCGGCTGCCCGGGGAACACGTCAAGTTCCGAACGGTGCCAGACGGGATGGTCGCCGGCGGTCTCGACGTTGAATCCGTAGCCGAACACGAGGGTGCCCCCGTAGGTGGCACCCAGCGCACAGATCATGGCGGCGGCCAGGGTGAGCCCGAGCAGTGCCGAGGTCGGCCCGGCCAATCCGTGGTAGCGGAACCAGCGCAGGCCCAGGTCGACGAGGACGAGCACCGTCATCACCACCATCAACAGCGCGTGCGCGTTGATCGTGCGTCGAGCCTGGGTCCCCGCCTCGCTCGAACGCCAGCGGTCCCACAGGCCGGTCACGACCGCACTGAGCGAGACCAAGGCTCCGGCGATCAGGGTGAACGTGGCGGCTTGGTAGAACTCTCGCTGCCAGGCGGTGTGGTCGCCGATGAAGGAGATGACGTCGAAGGCGGCGGCGATCACGTACGCCCCGATGGGGACGTCGGTGAGTGGTGGGTGCAGCGGCTTACCCGAGAAACCTCGCAGGCCCTTGAACGTCCGGCCTCGAAACGTGAGGGTGGGACGGAACGAGAAATGTCGCACAACCACCTCCTTGTCAGGGGTCATATCATCTGGGTTTGTCTAGTCCTGGACAGAGTACGCTCCACCAGGCCGGGAAACCACATACCCTCGCCGGTGGGCGCTCTAGCAAAGGCAGACACACCATCACCGCCCTCCTGTTTCGACATCGGGGGTCTGTATCCCGGCACTCCATTCCTGTCGGCCCGAGGACGGCTGGACGAGCCCGCCCAGGGATGCGAGGTCACCGCTGGTGCCCGACGAGGGCGAAAAACTCAGCCCGGGTCCGTTCGTCGTCGCGAACGAGCCCGGCGAGCGCCGAGGTCACGGTCCGAGCGCCGTTGGCGCGCACGCCTCGCAGCGACATGCAGGCGTGCTCGGCCTCGAGCACTACGCCGACGCCCTTCGGATGGAGTTCGGTCACGACCCAATTCGCCACCTGGGTGGTGAGCCGCTCTTGGACCTGCAGGCGCCGGGAGTAGTGCCGCACGACACGGGCCAGCTTGGACAGCCCGAGCAGGCGCGCCCCGGGAAGGTAGCCGACATGGGCCACCCCCGAGAAAGGCAGGAGGTGGTGTTCGCACAACGACGAGAAGGGGATGCTCCGGGCCACCACCAGCTCGTCGTAGCCGTCGTCGTTGGGGAACGTGGTGGCGTCGAAGGGTTCGGGCGTGAGCAGCTCGGCGTACGCTCGGGCGACTCGCGAGGGCGTATCGACGAGGCTTTCGCTGCACCGATCCACACCCAGGGAGTCGAGCAGCTCAGCCACCGCTCGGGTTGCCCGAACGAGGTCCACAGTCGAAGCGGATCGCCCGGTGGACGACCGGCCATCGTGATCGGACCACTGACGACGTCCGGCAGCGATCCGCTCCGCGCTCACGACATCCACGATGTCGTTTTCATCCACCAGGCTCATGGCCGCGTGTCAGCTGCGTTTCGAGGGTGAAACAACCGCTTCGGCGCGAAGGCGACGGCCAGACGAGCGAGGGCCAAGGCGGCGAGCAGCAAGCCGAAGTCCCGCAGGGCGATGTCCCAGAAGACGCGGGTGTGACCGCCGGTGGCGATGCTCAAGATGATGGTGTTGGTGATGATCCCGCCCAGCCAGCCCGCCACCATGTAGGAGGCGAGACGCGGCAAGACCAGGACACCGAGCCCGGCCACGATCTCGATAACGCCGACGCCGTACATGAAGTGCTGCGGGCTCACACTCAACAAATGGGGGAAGCCCACCCAGAGGTAATTGGGCCAGAACGTCATCCAGTTGAAGAACTTGTCCACCCCGAAGAGGATCGGCGCGACCACAAAGGCGGCGCGCAGGATCAAATAGGCCTGGTACTTCGGGTCGGAGAGCGTGTCGGGTGGAATGCACGGCAGGAGTCGGAGGGTATGGGGCGAGCCCGCCGGTCGCTCCGATGCAGTCACTGTTGTCATGGCATGGCCTTTCTAACGCTTACTTTCCTCTATGTTAGAAGCGCCCGATGATTCAGTCAACATAAATCTGTTTTAGAATAGAGCCGTGAACCCAGACGATCGTCACGTTGCCGCTCTTGCTGCCCTGCACGAGCCTTTGCGCCGCCGGGTCTACGACCACGTGGCCACCCAGGACAGCCCCGTCAGCCGAGATGGGGCCGCTACTGCGCTGGGGGTGGCCCGATCGGTCGCGGCGTTCCACCTCGACAAACTGGCGGAGGTCGGCCTACTCGAGGTCGAGTACCGACGCCCGGCGGGGCGGGGTGGACCCGGGGCGGGCAGACCGGCCAAGTGGTACCGGCGGGCCGCCGACGAGATCGCCGTCAGCGTGCCTGAGCGGCACTACGATCTCGTCGCCCGGCTGCTCGCACGGGCCGTCGAGCGTGCCGCCGACGGTTCGGTCTCCGTCGCCGATGCCCTTCGAACCGTCGCCTGGGACTACGGGCGCACGATTGGCGAGGGGGGGCACGTGCCGGCAGGAGGCTCTCGGCGTCAGCTGATCGAGGGGCTGGCCGAGCTCCTGGCCGAGCACGGCTACGAGCCCCGTCTGGAAGACGGCACGGTCAGCTTGACCAACTGTCCCTTCCACGCGCTGGCCGAAGAGCACCGGACGCTGGTCTGTGGGATGAACCACGATCTGATGAGGGGCATCGTTGAAGCTGTGGGACTCCCCCCCTCCGTGGCTCTCCTCGATCCGGTGCCGGGGCGATGCTGCGTAGCGCTCGTGGCGTGACGGGGATCGCCGGGACACAAGCCAACGCTCGTCGGCCTGGGGTGATCGGGGAAACAGCGCCCCTGTTGCCCTGATCTCGGCCCCCGTCGTGCTCAGCTAGTCGGATGATGGCGGTGCACCAGGGATCGGGGCAACGCAGTCAGCATGAGGCCGAACACGACCACCCAGGCAGCGACCCCCACCCAGACCCACACCCGGGCCATCGAAACCATGAACCCCAGCCCGGCGGCCCGCCCCAGGGTGTCGAACGCCACGGTGTACATACCGAGGGGGAAGACCACGCTCCACAGCCGCGGCTCGTAGGACCGCGAGTAGTCCCGCACCACGTAGCGCCAGATCCCGAACAGGATCAGCAGCGGGATCCACCAGGTACCGAAGGCCACAGGACGACCGACAACCCCACGAGAAAAGGCCGGAGGTCGGCGACGAGCGCAGCGAGTAAAAGCGGGCCCCCGCCGCGTAGGAAGCCATCGACATGGCCGGGATGACCGTGAACCCGGCTCTGCGGTCCGGACCGTAAGCGGCGACGGTGTGGACGTGGGCGGCGGCCACTAATTCCAACACTTCGGACCAGGGGGCTCGCACGAACCCTCCCCGTCCCCGGGCGGACTTGTAGCGGGCCGAGCGCTCGGGGTCGGCGGTGATCTCGGCCCAGGCGGCCACCGGGTCGTCGAGGCGTGCTCTGGCCTCCCGGAACGCCTCGAGCAGCCCCTCGCAGACTCACCGGGCTGGAGATAACGGGCTCCTCGCACCAAGCCGGAATCGGTAAGGAGCCCGGTCCGCCTTTCGCTTGTGCTTGCGTCCGGCCGGCTCCGCGCCATCACCCTCCCACTCGGGCCGCGTCGTGGTCTTGTCTCCGGTATCGCCGTCTGGGTCGCCTACCCAGCGTCTCCCCTACGATGTCGAGTTCGACCTGCCAACTCGCAGCGCGCGCCTTCTACCGTCAAGCGCAAATACCCGTGGTCGGGGCCGCCAAGAGCGACGCTCAGCGTCACCGGCTGGGCTGGGCGAGCGTCCCCGGCCCGCCTGCGTCGAGTGGCGGCTGGCCCGCGTCGTAGACGAGGCCGCCACCGCTGTCGACCCGTACGCCCGCGGTGAGTCGGTGCGGCGAGAGTCGACCGTCGTGACCGAGGTGGCGGACCTCGGCATGGAAGCACAGCGTGGCGGCATCGGCGATGAGGCGCCGATGACAGCGCCACCACAGCGTCTCGGCGCACATGAGCGTAAGCACCTGCGCTGAGGCCTCCTGGAGGACGCTCGCTAGGGCATGGCCGAAGCGATCGCTGGCCATGTAGTCCGCATAGCCCCGGAAGGAAGGATGACGAAGCACCACGTTCCGGGAATTCGCTTCGGGCCGGCGGAAGCCGCCGAGGCTCGGCTCCCAGCGGTAGCAGAGGCCTGCCGCGGGTAGCCACTCCTCGAGCTCGCTCCGGCCGAACTGGGGGTGCCGGCGGCTCCCTGGAACGCTTCGCACGTCGACGACAAGCTCCACGCCTGCTCCAGTGAGCAGCTCGGCAAGCGCCTCGCGGCTCATCGTCCCATGCCCGACGCTGAGCAGCTGCGTGGGTCCTGTGGATCGGGGGTCGTGAGCCTCGTGACGCCACAGCAGGTCTGTCGGTTGTCCACGCACGGGGTCCGAGGTCTTCATCACGGTCTCGCTTTCTCAGGGCTCGGTTCTCCTCCGTGGACCCTGGTTTATCCGTACCGACCTAGAATAATCCTGGCCGGTTCGCCTCCGGAGGTCAGTGCCTCATGAAGCGGCCAGGAGGTGGGTTCTGTGGAGAGTTCGAAAAGCAAGTGGCTTGGACCCGAGATCTCTGGGGGTATCCGATGACGATGCAGTCTGGTCTGCCCCAAGAGCTGGTGGTGCTCGACGAAGCTGACGAGGCGATCGTCGTCGTCGACGTCGAGGGAACGGTCGTGTTGATGAACGTCGCGGCGGAGAAGATCTTTGGCGTGTCAGGCGACGACATAGTCGGCGAGTACCACGAGTTGCTCGTGCCCGAGGGCATGCAGTGGGGCCACCAAGCCTACCGAAGGGGTTACTTCGCCGAGCCGAGCCCAAGATGGATGGACCCCGGACTCGACCCACACGCGCAGCGCCCTGACGGATCTCTGGTCCCCATCGCCGTATGGCTCGAGCCCCACAAAGCGGGCAACGCGCTCTTCGTCGTGGCGCACGTCTCTGAGCGTGCCGCCTGAGACCGGAGTTCAGGGCTGGGCCGTGGTGACGGCAGCAAGAGTGGAAATGCCCACTCAGGCTGGTACGAAGCAAGGAGGCAGGAAGGTGCGCATCGACTACCGCAAGGTCTATCCCGCTGCCGTGAAGGCCATGGCGGGACTCGAGGAGGCAGTGCGGGCAAGCCCGCTCGATGCCCAGCTGCTCGAATTAGTGAAGCTCAGGGCGTCCCAGCTTAACGGGTGCGGCTACTGCGTGGACATGCACACGAAGGACGCCGAGGCGATTGGCGTGGACGGGCAACGGCTGCATCTCGTGGTCGCCTGGAAGGAAGCACCTGTCTACTCACCACGCGAACGCGCCGCTCTGGCCTGGTGCGAGGCGCTCACGATGTTGCCGAACTCGGGCGCACCCGACGACCTTTACGAGCAGGTGGCGAGCGAGTTCAGCCCCGACGAGATCGTGGCGCTCACCCTCGCCATCGTCGCCATCAACGGCTGGAACCGCTTCGCGGTGGGCCTGCGCTCCCCGGTTGGCAGCTACGTACGGGGCGGTGCGACCCGGTCTTGAGCGCGGCGCAGTCTCGAGCCGCACTTTTTGGTCGCCTCAGTGGGAGATGACCTGGGCGGCGAGCACGACCACAGCCAAGGTGACGAGGGCCATCAGGCTGCGCAGCGCGCTGGCCACCGGTCGGCCCCGGCGTACGGCGCTGACGGCGTCGTGGTCGCCGGGGGCGCTCATCGCCTGGCGGCGAAGGATCGTCATCGTCCGGGCCTGGGCCATGCCGGCCGCGGTGAGGAGCACCAGCACGCCGACGAGGGCGACGGCGGCGTCGATGGTGCCCGACCACGACGAAGGAGGCCAGGCGAGGGCCAGGCCGGCCCCCATCGCCACGAGCAGCGACGCCGGGCCGACGATGCCGTAGCGCCGGCCGAGGGCACGGAAAAAGGCCACCTGCAATGGACCGTCGAGGACCTGTCGGGCCACCGTGGCGACGAGCGCCAGGCAGACGAGGCTGCCCACCCAGATGCACGCGGCGATCAGCTCGACCGCGACCAACGATGTGCTTGTTACGAACATTCGTCTTGCCCTTCCAGCACAGACAGGCCCCCGATCTCCGGCGTACCACCCTCCGGCGAGGTGTTTTCGACCCCGGCGTGCCGGACCCGCACCCGGCACCCGGCCTGCCGCGCGTTCTTGGCCACCAGGTCCACGACCGCGCCATCGTCGAGGGTCGTGGCCATACCCTCCACCAGGCCGAGGTGCAGCTGGCAGACGATGGCTGGGTCCTTCGCCGCGACCTCGACGAACGGACAGAGCCCGAGCACGAAGTCACCGCCGCCCGGGCGGGGAATGACCACGGGGTCGAATCCGGCGGTGGCCATGTCCTCTTCGAGTGCTCCGAGTGGACTGTCGTGATGTCGCGGGTCCTGACGGGCGAGACGGTGGCCCGCCGCGCGGCCCACCTCGCGGGGAGCAGCCTGGGTGCGGACTACCTCGCTCAACAATGCGGCGAGCAGTTCGTACGGTCCGTCGGTGCCCCAGGTGCCACGGATGCCGGGGTTGAGCCGGTAGAGCAAGCGAGGCCGGCCCGGACGGTTGCGCTCCTCGGTCCCCTCGACGATGAGCCCCGCCGCTTTGAGCACGGCCAAGTGTTGGCGCACCGCGTTGTGGTTGAGACCGACGAGCGCTGTCAGCTCGGCGACGCCCACCTGTCGTCGGGCGTCCGCGATATGACGGAATATTCGATGGCGCGTTGGATCGCCGAGGGCGCGGGCCTCTCGCTCCACCCCGTCAGGCAACGGCCAGCTCACCCGCTCGCCTTCGGTCTTCGTGGTCCGGCCACATTTCTCTAGTATAGACTGGAAATAGAGTGCCATGGAAGATGCCCTGGGAGCCGGGTTGGCCCGGGCAGCACGAGAAGGGAGATCCGGTGACGGAGACCGAGGCTTTCGAGTTGATGATGGCCCACCACCGGGCGCTTCAGGAGCACGTGGGCATGCGGGTGGGGGCCCTTATCAACGCCGTCGCCGCTGGAAGCTCGCCCGAGGCCGCAACGGCCGAGCTGGTCGCCTATCTGGCCGACGAGGTGCTTCCCCACGCGCTCGCTGAGGAGCACACGATCTACCGGGTGGCGGCAACCCGCGCCGACCTGGCGGCGACCGTGACCGGAATGATCGCAGAGCACCGGAGCCTGGCCTCGTGGATCGAACAGCTCGCCACCGCCTCGACTGGACCGGAAGCGGCGCGCCAGGCCGAGGCGATCGCCGCTCTCTTCGCTGCGCATGTGGCGAAGGAGAACGACCTATTGCTACCTCCGTTGCTCGCCGACGACGAGGTGGACCTGGCGCAGCTGCTCGTGCAGATGCACCGCCTCACCGAAGCAGCCCATGAAGCGACGTCGTTCAGTGAGGACGTATCGACACCCGACCCCGAGGCCGTGGTCCTGTCGCTGCTGTTAGAGGCGGGGACCGAGCTGGCGAAGGCCGGCCAGGGAGACCGGGCGTGCAAGCTCACCGCCTCGGCGTGGACTGCTCTGCGCGTGCCGAGACCCGAGCTCGCCGTGAGAGTCACTGCCGCTCTGCACCGGCTCGCCCGATTGGTCAGCGCCGAGCCGGTGACGTTTCACGCCATCGGCAACGGCCACGACCGGGGCGGCGATCCCCATCTCGATGTCCGGGACCTTACCCCGGCGCAGCGCCACGAATCGATCTTCGCCGAGTACCACGCCCTTGGCCCGGGAGCCGGGTTCGTCCTCGTGAACGACCACGACCCGAAGCCCCTGCGCTACCAGTTCGAGGCCGAACACCCCGGCGAGTTCACCTGGGACACTCTCGAAGCCGGGCCCAACGTCTGGCGTGTGCGGATCGGCAAGGCACCGTCTGGTGACAAGGAAATGTTCGGCACAGGCAAGCCTGATCGCGGAGAAGAGCCGGGGCTCGATGTCCGCGTCCTCGCCCACGGCCAGCGCCATGACGTGATCTTCACCGCCTTCCAAGGGCTTGCCCCCGAGGCCGGATTCGTCCTCGTGAACGACCACGACCCGAAGCCCCTGCGCTACCAGTTCGAGGCCCAGCACGCCGGCGAGTTCACCTGGGATTACCTCGAGAGCGGCCCCAAGGTGTGGCGCGTGCGGATCGGGCGGGGTGTCGGCCGCCCGGTGTCATGAGCTCGCTGTCCACTCGCTCGCTCCTTGGCTCGCTGGACGAGCTCAGGGCTGGCTCCCTTCGGCGGTTCGACATCGCCGGGCGTCATATCGTGGTGGTGGCTCTGGGTGCGGCGTTTGTCGCCCTCGACGACACCTGTAGCCACGAGAGCGCGTCGCTCACCGAGGAGGGCGAGGTGGATGCTGAGGCACGGGAGATCGAGTGCTGTCGCCACGGAGCACGGTTTTCGCTCGATGACGGTACCGCGATGTCATTGCCCGCGACGGAACCGCTTCAGACCTACCGGATCGTCACGGATGGCGACGAGGTCTTCATCGAGATACCCGAGCCCTGATCAGCCTGTAGGACAGCGCGGTCGGCGGGACTGGGAGCGGTGCGGGATGAGCCGGGCCGATGCCGTGGGGGCTTCGGTGCCGAGCCCGCTCGGGCTTCTTCATCGTGCGCCCTGGTTGCCGGCGCTTCGCTCCCAGGGTCACCGGACTCAATTGGCGCTGTCATGGCGGTCGGCATGCCTCGGTTGGGCAGGGCAGCCAGTACGACGAACGTGGCGATACCGACGACTACGGCGCCCACCATGAGGCCCTGGTCCATGCCGCTCACGAACGCGGCGCGGGCCACCGAGGACAGAGAATGGCCAAGGGGCCCGGGCACATGCTGGGCAACCGCTTGGGCTCCGCCCAGCGACCCGAGGATCAGGTGCCGAACGTTCGCCGGGATCCGGGAGCCGCTCAGGAGGGAGCCCATCTGCGAGCGGTAGTGCACATTGAGCACCGTGCCCAGCACGCCGACCCCGAGGGCCCCACCGATCTGCAGAGCGGTGTCGTCGATCGCCGAACCGACCCCGGCCTCTGTCCTCGGGAGCGAACCCATCACCGACTCGGTACAAGGTGCCATGGCGAGGCCTACTCCGATGCCGATGAGGATGAAGGCAGGCAGCAAGTCAGCGTAGGTGCTGTGCACGCTGGTGTGCGATAGCAGGCCGAGACCTACGGCGATACACAACATGCCGCCGGCCACGACAGGCTTGGTGCCGAGACGACGCCACCGAGCCGCCACCACCGACAAGGGTGCAACCACCAAAAGCACCAAAGCGATGGGAGCGACCCGCAAGCCGGTCTCAAGCGGGCTGAATCCGAGTGAGAACTGAAGGTACTGGGTCATCAAGAAGAACATGCTCATGAGGGCGAACAGCACCAGGGCGAGAGCGACGACGGCGGCGCTGAGGCGGCGGTTGCGGAAGAATGCCAGCGCCAACATGGGATGGTCACAGCGCCGCTCCCACCACACGAAGGCGGCGATGGCCACGACGGCACCGCTCCAGGACCCGAGAATCAGCGGGGAGTTCCACGTTCGGTTGGGGGTCTCGATGATCGCCCACAAACCCAACCCCAGCCCGACCATGGACAACAGCGCCCCGAGCGGGTCGGGCCGTTTGGAGGCCGGATTGTGGGAGTTTGGGACCAGCCACAACGTGGCGACGAGACCGACGACGGCGATGGGGACGTTGATAAGGAAGACCGAGCCCCACCAGAAGTGGTCGAGCAGGAAGCCACCGAGAATTGGTCCAATCGCCACCCCGAGTCCGGTGGTGCCCGACCAGATCCCGATGGCCCGGGCCCGGTCACGGTCAGCGGTGAAGACGTTGGTGAGGATCGACAGGGTCGACGGCATGATGGCGGCGGCACCGACACCCATGCAAGCGCGGGCTATGACGAGGCGGTCGGGGGAACCGGACCAAGCGGAGAACGCCGATCCGCCGGCGAAAGCGGCCAGTCCGGCCATGAACACCCACTTCCGCCCGACCCGGTCACCGAGGGCGCCGAGAGAAAGCAGCAAACCGGCGAAGACGACGGCGTAAGCGTCGACGATCCATTGCAGCTGGCTGGACGTGGCGTGCAGGCCCCGGACGATCGACGGCAGCGCCACGTTGAGGATGGTGTTATCGATGCTGATCAGCAACAGGGTGACGCACAGCACTGACAGCGTGGCCCAGCGCCGTCTGCGACCGGCCGGAGACGAAGTGACGTCCGTCGGGCCAGGCGCCCCGATGGGCCCGACGGTGAGATCAGGCACTCGCCAAGTCCTCGTCATCGTGCTGGTCGGTACCGCGTGGGCGCGGCGCAGCCAGCAGGCGGTTCGGCGTCACCGAGAGGTTGGCGGCGACGACCACCCCCGTTGCCATGAGCAGGCCACCGCCCACGGCGATCGCCACCGGCATCGACGCCGCGAACCCAATGCACAGCGCGGCGATGCCCGCCGTCACGACCCCGTAGGTGACGGCGGCCCAGCGGTGGTCGTAGAGGTCGGCGAACATGAGCGGTTTTCCCATCGGACCCTTACTGACCCCGCGTGCGCGCAAGGCTGACCACACGATGAAGGGTACGACCTTATGGACGTGGCCGACGAGCGCGGTAAGGAGCCAGCCACCGAAGGCGACGAGCGCGGCAGCGACGAGCGCCAACCCGGACACATCGTCGTGTGGCATCACGAGCGCGCTGGCGAGGGAGAGGCCCGTCCCGGACAGAAGCCATATGGCCGAGGTCACGACGAAGACGAGGTGCAGATCAGCCTTGCGCCGGCGATGGCGGACGTGTGCCACCAGCGAGACAAGGTGTGCGCCCAGACCAGCGCCCAGGAGGAGGGCGCCCCCCCAGGCAAGACCCGGCACATTGAAGAGGAGTCCCGGGGACAGCAGCGCGACCCCGGCCGGCACAGCCCACACCGCGATCCGACCGGGCAGATGGCGTCCGGGGACGTGGGCGAGGAAGAACATCGGCCACAGTTTCTCCGCGACCGCGACGTAGGTGACCCCGAGCCAGCCGAACAGGCCGATCACCCCCATCGTGAGGTCGACATGCCCGGCGAGGTCGAACCAGTTGCCCTGGCGATCGCCCACGAAGGCAACTCCGAGGCACGCCGTCGCGACCGAGCCGGCCAGGGCGAAGCGGAGCCCGGTGACCGGTGCTCCCTTACCCCGGACAGCGAGCGGTCTGGCGAAGTTCACCACGAGCAGCGTGATGGCGAGCGCGGCGAGAATCCCGCTGATGGCGGCCACGGCGACCTGCTCGGTCGCGATGCCGGCGGGCAGCATCCACGATGCTGCCAGCCAGGTGAGGAACGTGGCTCGGGCAAGCCGGATCGAGCGCAGCGGCCGTCCGGTGATGACCGGGGTGAACTGGTGCATCGCGCCGAGCACGCCCATCGACAGGGTGGCAAGCACCCCGAAGTGCGTGGCGACGACAATGGGATCGGTCGTCGGGTCGGGGATGCCGGCTCCCCGAGCCCAGATGAAGGCGCCACCACAGGCGATGAGCCCGACGGACGCCGCCGCCAGGAAGCTCAGCGGCACCGACGGCGGCGGCACTCCGCTCGGCACCCCTGCCGGTCGTCCCGCCCAGGCGCCAGCCGGCGATCGTAGCGCCGGGCCGGGCGGCTCAGTCGCCATCGTCAGGTCCCCTCAGCAGCCTGGCCATGGTGGCTGCCGCAACCGTGACAGTCATATTCGGGTCGAGCGCATCGAGGTCGATCTCCGGTCCGAGCGAGCGATCCCCGAACTCTTCGCAGACCGCCGCCCATAGGTCCATCACGCCTACGGCGTCGACTCCGAGCTCCGCCAGGGTCCCGTTCGCGGCATCTGGGTCCTCCACGGCACGATCACCCAGCAGCATCCACAACAGCGCCCTTACCTCCGCCGAGTTCGCTTCACGTCCCACCTGATGCGTCTCAGCCGGCATTTGGCTCCTTGCAACTCTCGTACTGGTTTAGCTCCGACCTCAGTTCCTGGTATAATTCTAGCAGTAGCTAGAGTAACGAACCGACCCGGTCGGTGAAATCGAGGTGACGATGTCGAGTATCGATCCGCGTCGTGCCTATCGAGCGCTGCGCTCGATTCAGACCGGCGTCAACCTCGACGTCCCGAGGGGGGGCGGCGAAGTGAGGACGGCGCCATCGAGATACCACATGGCGCGGACCCGCCGAGGGACCTGAGGGTGCTGTGCGAGGCGGTCCGGCTGGGGAATGGGGTTGCGGTGACGGTGCGGGCCAGAGAGGAGCGGTGGTCATGAAGGTGTGGATCGACCAGGACCTGTGTACCGGGGACGGCCTGTGCGAGGAGATCTGCCCACAAGTCTTCACGCTCCTCGAGGACGGTCTCGCCTACGTCAAGGAAGGCAGACGTGTGCTGGACAACCCTGGCGGAGCCGAGGGAGTAGCACGAGTGCCATCCGAGTTCGAGGACGCGGTACGCGAAGCGGCCGAGGAGTGCCCCGGCGAGTGCATCTTCATCATCGAGGAATAGGTATGCAAATCCGGCGGCAGCAATCGATCGATGGGTCAGTCGTACTTCTCGGTGCGCACCCGACGGGGTTCGACACCGAGATCGGCGAGCGCGGCCGCTGTTTGCTCGACCATGGCTGGAGGGCCGCACAGGTACGCCTGCGGGGGAACCTCCACGCCGAGCACCTCGGTCAGCAGCTCCCGGTCGATCCGCCGGTGATAGGCCGCCCGGTGCTCATCGGGGTCCCGGGTTACTGCGTGGACCACGCGCAGCCAACCGTGCTCCTGCGAGAGACGAGCCAGTTCGTCGCGGTACAGGGCATAGCCGTAGGTGACGGCCGAACACACCAGGCACATCGGGACCTCCATGCCTACCGCAGACGCGTAGCGGACCATGGCCATGAGCGGCACGAGCCCGCTGCCAGCCCCCACGAGCAGCACAGAGTCGCCGTCATCCCCGGTCCAGGTGAAGCGTCCGTACGGACCGCGCACCTCGAGGCGCTCGCCGATATCGAGATCGCGGACGAGGCGGGGTGAGATCACCCCGCCTGGCACTTCGCGCACCCCCAGGTCGATGACCGCCGGGTCGGGTAGCGGCGAGGAACCGACCGAGTAGGCCCGCTGGACCGGCCGGGGATGTCCCGGTATGCCGAGACGGACGTTGTAGTACTGACCGGGTAGGAAGCCTTCGGTCTCGCCCAGCCGGAGCCGCAGGGTGACAGCATCAGGTGCCTCCTCGAGGACCCCGATCACCTCGGCCTCCTGCCACCGAGGGGGTGACTTGGCAGATGCGGACCGGTTTGTCACGACCGACGAGCCCGCGAGCGACGAACTATTCACACCGCGATACTATAGGCTATAATTCTAGTTACGAACAGAATAAATATGTTCGGCCGACCGAGCAAAGGAGGTGGCATGGCAACCGTCGATGCACGACCGATCATCGCGGCGGGTGGCGAGCCGTTCGACACGATCATGTCGGTCGTTGCCACTCTCGCCGAGAACGAGGCGCTTGTGGTGCTGGCACCGTTCGAGCCGGTCCCGCTCGAGGGAGTCCTTTCCTCCCAAGGGTTTTCCTACGAGGCAGTGGACCTAGGCGGTGGTGACTGGCAGGTCACGTTCCGGCGAGGAGCGTCATGACCGACGTCGACGTGACCGGTTCGGAGCAGCCGAGCGGACCGTTGTCGATCGGGCCGATCCGGGTGAAGATGGTCCCCGGTAACATCCGAGACGCGACGTGGGACGCGCTCGGCTGTGTCTATGACCCAGAACTCTGCCTCGACGTGGTGTCGCTCGGGCTCGTCTACGACGTGCACGACGAGGACGGCACCGTCGTTGTCGAGATGACCCTCACCACGCCGGGCTGCCCGGCATCGGAAAGCCTCCCGGAGATGGCCCGGGCCGCGGTCGAAGCCGCCGTGGGAAGCGCAGCAAGCGTCGACCTGCGAGTCGTCTGGGACCCACCGTGGAGCCCGGCAATGATGCACGACGACGCAGCTTCTGCCCTCGGCTTCCGGATCGGGTGAGTCAGATGCCGCCTCCAAAGGTAGAGGTCGTCCGGGTCTACGAGCACACCGACCGCCGCCGCGGCGAGCATCGGGTGCTCGTCGACCGGCTGTGGCCCCGGGGTCTCGCCAAGGAGGCCGTCGACCATGCCGAGTGGGCAAAGGACGTGGCGCCGAGCACGGAGTTGCGCCGCTGGTACGGGCACGACACGGAACGCTTCGCCGAGTTCTCGCGCCGGTACCGCCGCGAGCTGACGAGAGCACCGGCCGACCAGGCGCTCTCTCGCTTGCGCGACATCGCGGCAAAGCGACGCCTCGTGCTTCTCACGGCCACCCGTGACGTAGAGCACTCGGGGGCGGTGGTGTTGCAGGCGACGCTCGAACGCCGTCGCCGGTAGCAATGCCATGAGTCTGCGTCAGTTCGAGATCGAGGTGCCGGCACCGTTCCGGTTGGACTTGACCGTCTGGGCGCTACGGCGTCGGCCGCACAATACCGTCGACTCCTTCGACGGCACCCGCTACCGGCGTACCCTGATGGTTAAAGGGCGGGCCCTCGAGATTGCCGTCCGACAGGACGAGTGCTTGTGTACCCCTCGTCTGGCGGTCGAGCTTCGCTGCTCGGGCGCCGGTCCGAACGACGCTTCGGAGTCTGAGGCGCGCCGCCTGCTTCATCGCATCCTCGGGCTCGGTGTGGACATCGAAGGCTTCTACCGACTGGCCGAGCGCGACGCGCGGCTGACCGAGCTGGCGGCGCGGTTCTCCGGCATGCGCCCGCCGCGATTTCCGACCGTCTTCGAGGCGCTGGTCAACGCCATCGCCTGCCAACAGCTCTCTTTGACCGTCGGGATCCATCTCCTCAACCGGCTGGCCGCCCGCTATGGCCCCACCACAGCCACTCGGACGGGCACACCGGCCGGCTTCCCAGCGCCCGGGCAGCTGGCAGATGCCGACCCCCAGGACCTGCGCGCCCTCGGGTTCAGCCGATCGAAAGCCCAAGCGATCCGTTCCGTGGCCGGCCAGGTGGCCATGGGGGAACTCGACCTCGAAACCCTCGACGGCGTCGACGACGACAATGTACGAGCCGTCCTGCGTGAGATCCGCGGCATCGGGCGCTGGAGCGCCGAGTACACGCTGCTGCGAGGGCTCGGCCGCCTACATGTGCTCCCCGGTGACGACGTGGGCGCCCGCAACAACCTGCGCAGGCGCTTCGCCCTCGGCCCATCTGCCGGCTACGACGAGATTTCGAAGCTTTCGCGCTCGTGGTGGCCCTACGGTGGCCTCGTGTACTTCCACCTCCTCCTCGACGCCCTGGCGGAGGGGGGTCACGTCGCACCGGCCGAGGCGCTCCCACTCACGACGCCACCGCGGCATCGCTCACGAGGGGCACCATCCTCGAAGGGGCACCCATGAGGACGCCTGTCCACGGCATGCCCACGGATCGGGTCAGGCCGGTCGCTCAAGGAGGGCTTCTGGACGGGGCGGCTCGGCACCCCGAGCTCGAGGTGACCGGGCGAATGCCGGCTGCGGGTGCGAGGCCTGGGTCAGAGAACACGATCAGCCACGGGAGGCGGCCATGACGCTCGACAGCTTCGGTGCTCGAGGAACCCTCGGGGTGGGCGACGACCGCTACCGGATCTGGCGGCTCGCCGCCCTGGAGGGCCTGGGTGACGTCGCCCGGCTGCCTTACTCGATCAAGATCCTCTTGGAGAACCTGCTCCGTCACGAAGACGGGACGGACGTTTCCTCTGATCACATCGCGGCGCTGTCCCGCTGGCCAACTGATAGCGGCTCGGTTGGTGAGGTGGCCTTCTCTCCCGAGCGAGTCCTCCTCCAGGACTTCACCGGCGTGCCGGCCGTCGTCGACCTGGCAGCGCTGCGCGACGCCTTGGTGGCTCTCGGCGGCGACCCGGCGCTAGTGAACCCCAAGGTGCCCGTCGAGCTCGTGATCGACCATTCGGTGATCGCCGAGGTGTCCGGCACGCCAGACGCCTTCACTGCCAACGCGGCCATCGAGCTCGAGCGCAACGTGGAGCGCTACCAGCTGCTTCGCTGGGCGGCCCAGGCCTTCGAACAGTTCACCGTGGTCCCGCCCGACACCGGCATCTGCCATCAGGTGAACCTCGAGTACCTGGCCCGAGTGATCTTTGCCACCGAGGATGGCGAGGCGTTCCCCGACACCTTGGTCGGCACCGACTCGCACACCCCGATGGTGAACGGCCTCGGGGTGCTCGGCTGGGGTGTGGGCGGCATCGAGGCGGAGGCCGCCATGCTCGGCCAGCCCCTCCCCATGCCCATCCCGGCGGTGGTCGGCGTGGAACTCCGAGGCGAGCTCCCACCGACGGCCACGGCCACCGACCTCGTGCTCACCATGGCCGAACTGCTGCGGCGCCGAGGCGTAGTGGGGAAATTCGTCGAGCTCACCGGGCCCGGGCTTGGAGGGCTTCGAGCCGAACACCGCGCCACGCTCGGCAACATGTCGCCCGAGTACGGAGCAACCTGCACCATCAGCCCCATCGATAACCAAACGCTTGATTACCTGCGCCTGACTGGCCGCTCGCCGGCCCATGTCGCACTAGTCGAGCGCTATGCCAAGGAGCAGGGGCTGTTCCACGAGCCCGGCGGGGACCTGCCCACCTTCTCCGAGACCGTCGTCCTCGACCTGTCGGGCGTCGAGCCCAGCATCGCCGGGCCGGCCCGCCCCCAGGACCGTGTCGGCCTGTCGCGGGCACAGGCAGCCTTTCGTGTGTCACTGGCGCGCCTGGAACCCGACGCAGTGCCCGAGCTCGGGCTCGCCGGGCTTGCAGAGATGACCGGCGACAGCCCCGAGGAAGCCTCGGCGGAGTCCTTCCCGGCGAGCGACCCTCCATCGGCCATGGCCGGGCTCGGCGCCCCGGGTGCCCCTGACCTCTTTCTGCAGACCGCGCCGGTCCCCAACGGTGCCGCCTTGATGGGTGAGCTGGCGCGCCGCCAGCGCCCAGTGCCAGCCAAGGTCGACGGCCACGACGTGGCCATCGACGACGGTCACGTGGTGATCGCGGCGATCACCAGCTGCACCAACACGTCCAACCCCCAGGTCATGGTGGCTGCCGGTCTGCTCGCCCGGCGGGCGGTCGAGCGGGGCCTTCGGCCCAAGCCGTGGGTGAAAACGTCGCTCGCTCCCGGGTCGCGCGTCGTCACCGACTACCTCTCGGCCGCCGGACTCATTGAGCCTCTGGCCGAGATCGGCTTCTACCTGGTCGGCTACGGCTGCACCACCTGCATCGGAAACTCCGGACCGCTCCTCCCCGGGGTGTCCGACGCGGTGATCGAAGGACAGCTGGCGGTGTGCGCGGTGCTGTCGGGGAACCGCAACTTCGAGGGCCGGATCCACCCCGAGGTGCGCATGAACTACCTCGCCTCGCCGCCCCTCGTCGTGGCCTACGCCTTGGCCGGCACCATGGACATCGACCTCACCACCGAGGCGCTCGGGGTAACACCCCAAGGCGAGGCGGTACTGCTCGCGGACCTGTGGCCCAGTCCCGTCGAGATCGACGACGTGGTGAGAAAGGTGCTCGGGCGCGAGCAGTTCATCGCCTCGTACAGCTCGCTCTACGACGGTGGTGAGGCATGGGCGGCGCTCGATGTCGGAGGTGGCACCCGCTTCTCCTGGCAACGAGGTTCCACCTACGTGAAGGACCCGCCGTTCCTGGACGGCGTCGGGCCTCGGGTCCCCGACGTGGTCGACATCTTGGGCGCTCGCGCCCTCGCCGTGCTCGCCGACAGCGTGACGACCGACCACATCTCGCCCGCCGGCTCAATCCCACCCAGCGGGCCCGCAGGGCGCTGGCTCCTCAAGCACGACGTGGCGCGACACGACTTCAACTCCTTCGGCGCACGGCGCGGCAACCACGAGGTGATGCTGCGCGGCACGTTCGCCAACGTCCGACTGCGCAACGCCTTGGTGCCCGGCACCGAAGGGGGCGTTACCCGGCACCTGCCGAGCGGCGACCAACTCCCCATCTTCGATGCCGCCCAGCGCTACCGCGACGAGGCCATCCCACTGGTGGTGCTCGCCGGCAAAGACTACGGCTCGGGGTCCTCTCGGGACTGGGCCGCCAAGGGGACCATGCTGCTCGGCGTCCGGGCGGTGCTCGCCGGGAGCTTCGAGCGGATCCACCGCTCCAACCTGATCGGCATGGGAGTACTCCCCCTGCAGTTCGCCCACGGCGCCTCGGTAGAGAGCCTGGGGCTCAGCGGTGAGGAGAGCTTCGACATGCTCGGGCTCGACGCGGTGGTCGCCGGCACGGGGGCGGCACTGCGCGTCCTGGCCGACGACCGGGAGCTGCCGGTCATCGCGAGGCTGGACACACCCAGCGAACGCGAGCACTACCGCCACGGCGGGATCCTCCCCTTCGTGCTCCGCAACTTGGCACTGAAGTGACCCTCCGTCGCACCGCGTGCCCTACGAGCCACGATCAGAGCGGCTTCCGGTGTCAACCCGCGCCGACGAGCACCACAAGGCGATGAGTCAAGAAGACACGAGCGAGATCCCAGTCGGAACTGCGGACGAGGAGTTTGACGCGGGCCGATGGGAGGAGTTCGGCCTCGACTCGGCGAAGATGGCGGGCTGGAAGGCGATCGGCTTCGATCCCTTCGAGACCGCCATGGCTCACGGGGATGGATTCACGCCGAGCTTTGCGGTGCACTACCGAAAGCAGCTGCACCAGACCGCCCGATCGTGGGAGCGGGTCGGCCTGGACACGGCCGAAGGATTGCGCTGGCATCGAGCTGGGTTTGCCGCCAAAGAGGCGGTGCGCTGGCGGTCGCTCGGAGTCGACGTGGAGAAGGCCAGCACGCGGCGCGCCGGCTACGACGATCGATCGGATGGGTCGGAAGGTCCCCCTTCAGTGACCGACATCCCGCACGAGAAGCACGACAACGACAGCGACAGCGACAGCGACAGCGAGGAGTAACTATGCCAGAAAGCAAGGTAGAAACCACGTCGGTGTACCCCGCAG